>Ga0335072_10000757_pt1 | contig 58030 bp, 58 predicted proteins | sample Lox_Sample_21_FD_206725 | JGI IMG/M metagenome (GOLD analysis project Ga0335072, IMG submission 206725) | Soil microbial communities from Loxahatchee National Wildlife Refuge, Florida, United States - Lox_Sample_2.1 | ecosystem: Environmental > Terrestrial > Soil > Wetlands | place: USA...
CAGGAAAGTCGACAATGATGAATGAAATGTTGGAGCATCGGTCAGATAATCCCAGTATCTTGAGGCTGTCTTTCTTTTTCAATGCCAGAGGTTCGGCACTGGAAAAATCGCCACTGGGTCTTTACCGCAGCCTCTGGTACCAAATTCTCCGCCAGTGCCAGCCACAAGATCCTATTTTCCAAGAGTTTCTTTCATTGTATGATTCCAAAAGAAAGGATCACCGGAAAGCGCAATGGCGCTTGTCGGAACTTTGCCCAAGATTTCATAAGTTTATCACGTCTGGGACGTGGAATGCAATTGAAATTTTTATTGATGCCCTCGACGAGTGTTGTGATGGTGACTGTCGAGAACTCGTCCAACATTTTCAGGACACAGCCGAAGTTGCTAAAGAGCGGAGCATAGATTTCAAGATCTGCTGGTCCAGTCGCCATTATCCACACATTAGTGTACAGCAGTGTCTGGAGATCATCTTAGACGAGGAAAACGAAAACGACATCGAGCGATATGTATCAAAGGCTCTGAAACTTCCTGATACGTCATCCTATCAATTCTTACTGCAAGAGATTATTCAGCGAGCTTCAGGCGTATTTCTCTGGGCTGTGCTTGTCATCCGAAATTTCCACAAAGCAGCAGATCAGGGCATGTGTCTCGAACGTCCTAAGTGAGCTACCCACCGAGCTGGGAGACTTGTTCGATGAAATTTTCATTAGAACCAAGACACCATCAGAACGTGGGCTAATGCTTCAGCTTACTTATTGGGTACTGCATGCAAAGGAGTGCTTAAGTTCCCAAGATATATTTGTTGCTTTGCACTTTGCTAACGGCATTCCACACGGCGAATGCCCTCAACAACGAGTGGATCTTGTCAACCTGCTGCTGTCACACGATGAAGACCGTTTTGCAAAATACGTGAGGCACGTCTCAGGCGGGCTTTTTGAGGTGTCAAATACTGATCACAGGGTGCATTTGATTCATGAATCAGTTCAGCAGTATCTCATGAGCACGAAGGGAATGCAGACTTTGGGACTTCACAGCATAGACTCCGCCAAGGCTGAGGCTCAGAAGGCATTGTTAGAAGCCTGCAGGAATTATTTGCGCATCCCAGACCTCTTCCACCCAATGAGGCCCAGAGCACGAGATTCGATGGAAATCATCTGTCAATATCTCTACAGGACACATAGAGTTCATCCTCTTCCACGTAGCACCAACTTTTCGAAATACGTGGTCAACCACTATCCCGCACACGCAATTGCAGAATCACAAAATAGCTGGGAGCAGTCTTACAGCTGCCTAGACCAAGAACAACTCCGCAGGGATGTCACCATTTCGTGGGTCACGCATTGTGTTGCATACAGAACTGGAGAAGATATGCCTTTTTGGTTTGATTTTTTCCGCCTGCGCCAGTCGGAACTCGCTGGAAATCCAAAGATCTTCATGATCAATGCCCAGGAATTCAGCAGACTTCAATCATGTTTCGTCAACTTGGAGATTGTTTCGACTTGGGTGCTCCATAAATTCAATATTGCGCCCCAATCGACTTGCTCTGAGAACGCTGAGATGGTTTCAGTCCATGAGATTCAGTTTGACCCCAGGGGAGACTCCCAAGACGATGCAAACTTTTCCACACGTCCTATTTTCGACTTTTTGTGGTTCGGTAATAGATCGAGCTGTCACAACCTCAAAGTGACAATAACCACGTCCCTGTTCGCCGAGAATGAGCTAGCGCTATACCTATCTAAGGAGACTCATCCTGATGATCGCAAGGTGCTCCTGGACTGGGTAGTGACCGAACCTTCACTAGATAGGCACGGCCTGCACAAACCCATCAACCTGAACTTCGACCTGGTGATCACCCGCATTCTGAGGGATAAAGATTACCGTGAGATAGGAAGGCATGGAGAAGGCGACGTCCGTTCGATCGGGTCTCGTTCACATTATCGAGATCTTGATGCTTGCGTGGCAGCATACGAGGCAAGGCAACTGCCAGAAGAAATTGGTGAAGCAACCCAGTGGTCGGACTGAGAACAGGGGTGCCATTGACCACAAAAAATGGGTGTGCCCACGCATAAGAAGGGTCAACGCTGCTATTTTTTCGCCGGACGGTAAGCTAGTAGCGTCCATATCCTGGGACCTTACGATTAGGCTCTGGGACTCGGCGATGCGGCGCGAAATTGGGGATATCATGCTCGTGTAGCTTCATTAGGGATGGAACAGTCGATTCTGGATATCGAACTCCTGAATACGAGGATTGGAAAGACCGATCAGATTCCTGCACACTTGTGTATACAGGCAAGCTAGGATCTGGAAAGTCTGTTTTGCTGGCCAATGTTGTCGATGATATAAATCTTCATATTCAAAGTGAGAATATTGCAGTGGCTTACGTTTGTCGGCACGACATTCCCGAGAGCTTGAAAGCGCAGACAGTCATTGGCTCTCTGGCTCGACAATTGTTGCGCCCAATTCCAGACCTTACCATTGTGGCGGAATTCCTTGAGACTACTTCAGCCCTTGATTTCGAAAGAATATTCAGTTTGCTCCAACGCGCCCTACTACCTAACTGCAAAGCGTACTTCATCCTTAACGGGCTGGATGAATGTGACCATGTCGAGAGACAAACACTGATTCAACACCTCCGGAAGCTCCAGGAGACATTTACACTGCTTCTCTGTATTTCATTCAGACTGGAGGCCGTCAATTCCTTGAGATTGAGCTCAGAACAGTTCATTATCTCCAGCATCATTTCAATTCCTGACGATAATCCTGATATTGAGTTATTTATCGTTATGGAGTTAGAGAGCTGCACAGTCCGCCATCTTGTCTGGCTAGTTCTCCGCAGAACCGGATCTTCTCATAGCCAGGCTTATCCTTGCCAGTGCCATATGTCAGGTCTTCGAAGGTGACCTCCTCGGCATCCGCTCCCCATGTGTGCGAAAGTATCGCATAGGGAGGGATTGTATCGTCGCCAACCAAGTCCTTAGTGAGGCTGAACTCGCCAGTGTTGCTGCGTCGCACAAGACGCATTGTTTCACGTGGATTTTGACGGGAGCGAGCGGTGGGAACGGGGGTTTTGGCCGGGCGGCAGGTCGGGTGCAGAGACAGGAGCACGGCAACCCGCTCGTCGGTTGAGAATGCTATACCTAGCGTAGCTTAACGCAGCAATTTTCATCGGCCCGCTAGCAGGGAGGGCGCCGACCCGCTCTAGCCACACCCTTGTGATGATGACAGAAGGTTGGCTGTAGCTGTGGCTTGACAGGTGTTATTACTGAAAGTCTTCTAGAAAGGACCAGCGACTTGATACCGCAAAGTAATAGATTACAGTAGAGGCCAGCAGGTACCTGGCTCTCAGACCCCTGTATGCGCTTGACTGAGTTCGGTGAGGCTATTGGTATGGGCCAGGGCCAAGTAGAACCGACATAGCAATATTTGTTGAACGTTAAGGGGAGCCATTTCTGGCTCATGATCACTACTTTGAGTGGTGAGTGACTGCATGGAATCTTATGGAAGATTCCCTTAAAGTTCGTCAGTGGGCCACTGCTGAAAGTCGAGTGCTAAAACTAGTACCTGTCGCAGCTTGACAAAATTCGCCTCGGTGGCATTGAAATGGTCTGCCTATACCCATCAGCCCATCTCAATAGCTGCAGTGACCAGGTTATAAACATTGCGCAGGTACAGCAGGTCTACGCACGTCTTTTTCACACACATCGATGTTGCAACTGCTTCTCAAGCAGGACTTGGTCGACGCAGAATTCTGCTGCACATCCGCGGGCAGGCGACCACCTGCCTCCGCACGCCGCCTGCGTCGCTGTGCATCTCGACCCTGCCTCGTCCTCCCCTTGCCGCGTTGGGCACGGTCTTGCTGCATTCTACCCATATCATTCATGCCTACCCCGCTACAAAGCTCTAGTCGATTACCATCCTCTAGACGTTCCCCGACGCTTCGATCACGCCGCCGGCTATATGGGCCTTCAGGTTTGCCAACAGCGTGGCAGACGGTCCGGGTCAGCATGTGGCATGTCCGCATATCTTCCTCCGACATTCGCCATAGCATGGACGCCGATCCGCATTAGTGGCACTAGCAGAATGAGTATAGCAATGGGCAGTGGGAAGATTACAGCACGGGGTTGGGGCGAGTAGAACACCACGCCGGTGCACGAGTATGAGGGCCTTGTTCGAAAAGCTTGCCTACATCGCCCTGGGCCCGCCGCCGCCCATCTCGGCCACTTCGATATCGACGACGGTCACGCCACTCTACGCCACGTCGCCTTCTGACCGACGATGACCGACGTCGCATGTGTGAGTATCATGAGAGCCACCTAGGAAACTGAATTCTATCTCATGGGATACAATTCTCTACCATAAAGAGGAACGAGAAATGGATTGAGCAGAGAGCAGATATATCTGTTGCCTCACCCGACTAGAGGACGCGGGCACGCTCCTCGGAAGAGTCCTCTCACGGGTTGTGAGATTCGTTTCGTCCTTTTTGGCCCGGATGATCGAGGTGAAGAGTGGAGCCTTACACAGGTCAACATCACACACACGCACACCAGGCCGACCTCCAAGCGTGCGTGACTTGCGTGTTGGGACCACTGATTCCTGATAGGCAGCCGGCGACGACATTGGAGGCCGCAGAGACATCCCAGATAAAGGCACGGCAACCGCAGCGAGCCAGACGGGCGAGTCCGCATACTTTACTGCAATCGCAACGCCGACCTTCGACTCAGCGACCTCTTCCGTTACGCTCGCCTCCTATACTGAGACTTATCACGGACCAGCAAAGTCGACGATTTCAATCTGCGAATGCTGCGGCTACGTTTGACTCATGAGCTGGCATAGCACTGGCCAGAAGACTTCATTACCTTCTCAGCACATCTTTACAACTCTAACCCTGCAAGTAATCGCCAGCCTTGCGCCTCATACTCATCAGCTCTCTCAATACCTCTCCTCCGTACACGCCCTCGACGTCATCTCCGATATCGAAGAAGCCCTCGGGCATGATTGCGAATGCTCTCCCTATAGCACATCAGTCTATACTATCCTCTTATCTCCAGCTCCACTGGCAACTTACCGCTAACACTCTTATCCCCAATGCATCTCGTCACAGCCTCCACAACCGTCTCCTCCTTCGCAAACGTAATCCCCTCGCCCTCTTTGATCCCCATCTTATCCGTCACCTCGATGATTGGCGCCGTCATCGGCGTCTTGATCGCCCACGGCGCAATCAGATTGCACCGCACGCCCATCTCCGCGCCCGCACGCGCACGAATACTGCGCCATAGACCACGCATCCCAAATTTCGACGCGGTGTATACAGAGTTGTGCGTATCATCAATATATCCCGCGAGCGAAGACACAAAGATTAAGGACTTATCTCTCCCCTTACCAGCTTCGCCGCGGAAATAGTGCAGAGCTAACGCGCTTGTATATAGCGAGCCTTTTAAATTCACATCCAGCTCCGCCGTACTTGGTGGCTTCGGCTCTTCCTCCGCATGCAGCCTGTCAACGTGATCGATGAGATTTGGCCCGTTGTCTACGCTCGCGAATATGGCGACTACATCTAATGCTCCGGTCGGCGAGAAAGCGAGTGCGTCTTTGAAGGTACGGTGCAGGCTATCCCAGTCGGCAACATCGCAGAGGACTTCTTGGACATGGTATCCGGAGGCTTGGAGGGAAGAGAGGATGGATGGAGCGGTAGGGACGTTGGTGGCGACTGTAATGTGTGCGCCTGCGGCGGCGAGGGCGCGGACAGTGGCGAGGCCAAGGCCAGAGGCACCGCCGGTAATGAGGACGGAGGTATTGCTAAGGCTTGGGGTGGGGATGGGGGAGAGCGGGACTGGTGGAGCGAGCGCTCTTTGGTCGGCTTTCATGTCCTTCAGCCCAGCGGTCATTTCTAAGATAGACCGACGGATCATGTCGCGTTCACTGATCGCTTGTTAGCGTTTGTCCTCAAGGTCACGTTGGGCCAGCGTACAGCCAAGAGAGGATGCTGCGATGTGTCGCAATGTCTGCCATTAGATCACTTGTATCCGACTTTCCAGACCACCACCAGTGGATGCTAACTTGAAGTTGAGTCAGTAGGGAGCGCCTTGGGCGTCTCAAATTCTCAAAAAATTCAAACATATTCGGATTCTCAAGCGATCTCGGATCTGGGAAGATATCTGAATCTTTGACGAAGTTTGAGGCCTTTTCAAGGGTTTCCCGTGCGCCTTCCAGCATTTTTCGCAGAGCTTTTTCGGATTCTTTACTCACACCGCTGAGGTCTGCTTCTCGCTCTTCCGTGAGACCTAGCCCTTCCCCCAGGCTAAAAAGTTGAGATTGGAACAAGTCCATATCGCGTCTAAAAGTCAAGATGGCTTCCGGAACGCCGAGAAAAACATTGTAGAATCCCCAGTATGCGAAAGCAACTGCGACAAACGTGGTTACGAAGCTGGTCACGCTCGAAGCAATCGCTAACGGAGTATCGCCACAAGGCAGGAGTGTACAGGTAGAGTTAGCCATATCTTCTCACGAAATCAATGAAATATACTTCTGGGCACACCCCACCAAAATTTAGAGGCAACAATCCCAAAAGAATGGGCACCTTCAGTTATGCAGTATCTCTAGAGCATGAAATAACAGGGTGCTGTGGGCCAGCTCGCTCCTATTCAGAGAGAGGTAGTCTGAAATGTAGACTAGCCTAGGCACCTCACTCAGGGCAGAAGGAGCGCTTGAAGCTTCCAGGCCGCATACTCCCTCCTTAGCCGCCCCCACTCCCTCTCAAAAGACCAACCGTATCCCCTGAGGATCAGGGCCGTGGGGGGAATCTGGCTGTGGTCTCTCACCAAGCAACAATCCCTACAAGAACACGTGCCTTGCAAGATGAGGTGACCCAAGCAGGGCTGTCCCAGCTGCAAAGTATACGCCACGGTATACGCACAGTCTGCGTCAAAGCATACGCCGCTTTACATTGACATCCCCGCGGCACTCCTCATCACTCCTGACTTTCTCCCCACCAATCTATGTACGAAAAATGAATTCTCAGGCCAGTCGCCTCTCCCATAAATGATAACAAAGTGGCCTGTACCTGCCCTACGGGGCGTACAATACCCGGGGCACTTCGGGGGCAACAACCTTGAGCAACAATTGTTGGCGCTAATTTTGGCAGAATTCTGGCGCTTCTTAGAGTTGAATCCAAGCAGCTCTACTAATTAATGAGTAGTTATCTACACGTTTCCACCCCTGCAAGGCTTCCGCGGGCTGCGCCCGGCTAAACAAGCATAATGGCCCGGGATAGACAGTGTGCGCTTGGAGCGCCGAGGCTCTGAGGCAGGGGTAGGGACAGAGGCAGGGGCCGGAGGCTCTTGGGCGGAGGCAGAGGATACAGGCTTTTGGGGCGGAAGAGGACACAGGCTTCGGGCCGGAGGCAGATGCATGCCCGCGAAAGAGGCCCGCGAGAGAGGCCCACGAGAGAGGCACGTTCATGAGATACACGTCTATGAGATACACGCCTATGAGATGGACGCCCATGAGATGCATGCCCATAAAATGCACGCTCCTGCACTACCGACACCTCGTGCAACCCCTGAATAACGACCCCTAAAGTTTAGAGGCTAAGGCCAAGAGCGATACACCCCGTCGCAAGAGATTGTACTTTGGAGACATCGGTAAGGCTGCTGAGTCCCATGTATGATGAAGCTAACGTACAAAATTGGTTGCGCAAAGTTAGGGAAGCTCGCGAGCGGAGTTTCCATACCATCTCTGACATCGAGGAGGCATCGCTACAAAGCAGAAGTCCAGAGTATGCTTTATACATCATCATGCAATGTCTCTCCCAGGTGCGCACTTACCTGGAGGATCTGTCTTGCGGTCTCATCGCACACCTTCATGTCCTCCTGAATCAGCATCACTACCAGCTCTGGTACCAGAACGATAATGACATAGTAGATTAGCCCGCTGACGCGTATGAGTCCGTCCGATACTGCCCTTTGACGAAGTTCGGGTCCGAAGTCGGCCAGGATGTGCTCCACCCTAATGGTGTCAGGAACGTTATTGCAATAGTAGTAAACAAAACTTCTCTTCTTCTTCTCAACAACCTCACCGGCGCTACTTCTAGACCGCAATCGTCCTTTTCAAGGTCACAGGCGACGGAATCATCGTCCTCCTAGGCATGCAGTTGCTGTACAATTAGCCCACGATCCCACCAATTCTTCAAGCACTCGGTTGCCTCGATGATCTGTCCATATAGATGATTTCGCTCCGGACTGATTAGCTTCTTTGCATTTGTATACAGCTCGATCGGGGCCGGGGCGGACACTCGCACTAATCGTAGTGTCAAGATCGAAGCCAGACTCGGGGCCTAACGAATCAGAGTCCCTCATTTCGGTGTTTGAAGCAGTGCTCTCAACAGGACGTACACTTTGCACGGCCTGTGTGTACATTACGTACAGGCCGAGGGAGGTGAGCCTAGCATAACGGCCTGTGTGGCTTGCACTAACTGAGGCAAAATCCTTCAACTGCTTATTCTGTAACATGAGACCATGCTTTTTCGGCGATTTTCTGGAGCTTTCAACCATTTCGACATATGATGTACTTGCTCAGTAGTCACGTTGAGAGCCTATCCACGAGTTCTCAGATATGGTGAAAATTCTAGTTAAAACAATTAGGCTTCCTTATGCCAAGACGCTAATATGGAGCCATTGCTGCGGGTGGGATAGGACAAGGAAGAGATCGAAGTGATTGCTAATTGCATCGATGGGGAACGAAACGCTCTTTATCGAAGAACTGGCTTTCTCTCAGGGAGCTTGATTGATGCTAGCGATCGATAAATGTCATCCCCAACTCCTCACGCACTCCTCCAGTCGCCCAGGAGTGCGAGCATCCAGTGGATTGGCATGGTTCAGAGAAAAGCGTGGGGCAGACAAGGCACTACTACTACGAATTTGGTTGCTGTTGGAGATACGCGAGGCGTGAATCTTAATTGTGGCTTTTACATCCTGGCACGCCCGGACCAAGCATCTCAAGCCCGTCCATTAATCAAACAATTGAACATGGATTATGACTCTCTCGTACTTGCAACCGTAGAGCTAGAAATAGCACTGACCAGATCGTAGCATGGTCATGGGTGCCGGCGGTGGTTCCGGCAATGGGCCACGGCGACCCCTGCGCTGACGCTCGCTGGGGTGCCCTTGTTTTTCAAAGTTCTTGACGTGAAAATTGGCGCGATCTAAGCCGGATCAATGACCGGCAGCCTGTGGCGCAACGCCCGCACAGGCGATGGCGACGGGCTACCTCAGCCTAGCAAGCTTCAAGCTAACGACGTCGTCGAATCACCACCCCGCGACCCTGAAACAGTGGAGCGGACGATCTCACACTGCTCGAGCGAGGCAGGGATGGCACTCTTGTAAATGTCCGATTGCCCAAAGCCTCCTGAAAAGCCGAAAAGACCTCGATCAGGTTGGGCTTAGCTGATCCCGCTCTCTCGCCATTATCAAAGTCGCCTGCTCGTTGTAGGACAGGTGTCAAGGTCGCCGATGTTGTCAAGGCGCACGCAATGAGCTTGAACGGGTTGGACGATGCTGCCGTCGTCGACGCCTACCAAGTTGCTCTCGCTGAAGCTGGAGGATGGCAGGTCGCACCCTTGTCCTCGTGCGCATGCTAGGAAGCTGACGATTTCTCAATACAGGTTCCTACTCAAATATGCCAGTCGAGACACGATCGAGTTGCTGGGGAAAGGCACAGCGGGTGTGAGCGAGGCAAGGTTGGCGGTTGAAGAATATGAGGAGAAATCACCTTTATACGGCCTTGTGCAATATAGGAGGAGGAAGGTCATTCTCAAATATGTGCCGGAAGGGACTTCGAGGCTTTTGCAAGGTTTGTTGCGTATACACCGCTGCGTGAACACTATTGACCAGTGTCTCCACTTAGCCCGGCTCACCGTTCAATTTCAATCAATTCTCGAAACCTTCGCACCGCACGAAACCGTCTTTTCGTTCAAGGCAGCCTCTGAATTGAATGAATCAGCCTTAGCATCGGCCTGCATGCTACACACCTCAGCGGCATCACTGACATCCGACTCGTCCTCTTCACTTCGACGGTCGAGATTGGGAGGCATTGCAGAAGATGTTGAAGAAGGAACCGCAGCACAGGTTGGCAAAACGAGGAATCTTACGACTCCAGATAAATTGGAGACCAGTGAAGTGAAATCCGACAAGAACGGAAAAGTCGACACCTCCGTTGTGGCCGCAGTCATGGGGTCGTCGCTACTTAGACGGGAGGCAGAACCTGCTTCCAAGCAAAGTGACAGCCTGCCTCCTCGAATTGACAGCCTTCTACCGCTGAAAGCAGTTCCCTCGCCTGTGCTAGAAGAGAAGAATTCTTCCGTCCATTCACCACAAAACGAGAACTCTTCTTCTCTCCGCTCACCACCAAAAGAGAAGACTTCTGTCCATTCACCGAAAAACGAAAAGCCTTCATCTCCCACCCCTTCTTACGATAAACCCCTTCCTGCTCCTCCTGAAGCAACGCCAACACGGAAACAGCTGGATGTGCAGCCAACCCATCACCAGGAAGGGAACGATATTGATTATCAGTCACGGAAGAGTCGAGATATGAACCGGGCGTCCTTTGACCGTCGCCCGTCTTCTCAGACCGTCAGGCCTCAAGCAGATGACGGGGCAAGTCTATACAGTGGTTACAGCGCCTACAAGCCAAAGAAGAAATTTGGTCCCCGACCTCACAAAGATCCTGTAGGCCGGCCGAAGACTTCGGGAACCGCAAGCAAGGACCAGCGTGCAGTCGTCAATCTTCCTACAAATCTGAGGATCTCGAATCGCGTACGTTCCACAACTCCGGCACGCCCTGGGTCACAGCAATCTTCACGAAGTGTCCCGTCGAACTTCAAGCATCACAGTGAACTTCTGCCATCTGTGCCCCCGCCGCTACCACAGCCCGCGTCACATATTGCTGAGCTCTATGAATCCACTGACGCCGGGCATTTTATCTCTACGGCGGCTTTGAATCCGCAGAAAGGACCTACTATTGCGCCAGAAAAGCTGAGACTCATGAAGGCCCTGCAAATGCGCAAGAAACAACAGGCACTAGCCAAACACGCCTCCACGGCTTCTCCTGCTCCAAATATTGATACTCAGAACTCCGAGAAGATGGCAATTAACGAGGGCCCAACTGGAGACCAGAAGTCATCTGAACCTCTTGAGGCTCCTACAGGCGGTATTCAATCAAGTACTGAGCAGGAGGGTATTGGCAACGAGCCAGCCAAGGCCATAATGCCTCCTTCCACGCCATTGGACAGGATCACCGAAGACCAGCCACTGGTGGCATCATTGACAGAGAATGACCGCCCTATCCAAAATTTGGATATGTCAAATATCACAATAGCAAAAGAACTTCAGAAAGAGCTCCCAGTGAAGAAAGACAGCGGATTATCATCGTCAACAGATGTCGAGACGTTAACGCAAGATCCTGTTGTTGCTACTTCGACCCAGCAGCATAACCTCAAGATGCAAACTCAGCCCGAGGCAGATGAGACGAAGCAAGCCAATCCGCAAGGATCCTTCGCCAATACTAAAGCTGGTTTAGAAAGTAGTGGTGTAAAGAGTCCAATTGCGACCCTATCACTATCACCGCCTGTGATACCGGACTTTTCGCGGGACCAAGTACAACCAGTCAGGAAACAAGACGAGTTGACCAGTGACATCGACGCAGCTAGCTCGCTCTTGGATATGGCCGAGCCAGACAGTCCAACTCGAAACACAAAGCGACAGGCATTAGTGGAACCTATAAATACCCAGTCCAGTCCAGAAGCCTCAGACGTGTCAGATGACGGTTCTTTTGTCGAAGAATTGCAACATGCCAAGTTAGAGCAAGCGAAGCCTGTCTCTGTTGGCAGATCCCCGATCACTCCTATCTACAGGAACAGCTCCGACCGTCCGGGAGAAGTGACTCGCACTCCCTCAGCCCCAATGCAGATTAAGACCGATAGCACTGCGCCAACTCCCGAGACGCCTCGATCAATTGGCGGACGAAGCGTTTCGACTGCATTACCACCCTTGCCCCCGATGATTGGAGACTCTGGATATGCATTAGCTGCAAAGAAGGGATCTGTGTCGTCTGGAATCACCACCCGAATAAAAGCCCTGGAATCATTTTCACGGCGAGAGGTTAATAGTAGTCCATCGCAAACCCCGCCACCCCAGCCAATCAGCCAAAAATCGACGCCTTCTATGTGGTCCTTCAAGAAGCGAACGTCTCTTGCTCAGATCAAGTCCAACCTGCCTAATATCTCAACGAGCAAACCACCGCCTAGACAGCTACCAACTCCACAATCTACACCAACACCCAAACAAATTCCATCTTCGCCGCCTCGACCATTGGTACAAAGGACCGGATCTATTGCACAACTAGACGCGCCCTTACAGAAAGGTGATTCGATTTCTGTCACTGCACGAATCATTAGAGATCCAAATCAGAATTTCACCGAACCAGCAGAAAACCCTCCAGAGGCTGTGCCAATGAACTTACATCGGAGCCCATTGACCGTCGAGCATGAAAGATCGGAGCTAAATTCGCAGTCTGCCATGTCTATTGCGGCCTCAACCATTCGCCCTGTGTCAAGACCAACGAGTCCTAAAGTTGAGCGTACACGGTTCTCATTCTCATCTACTCGGTCATCCGCGCCTAGACTGGCCACGTCAGATTCCATGGCCAGTCGTATATCTCACGCGAGTGGCCATAACAAAAAGACCTCGGGCAATCTTCCATTGTCGCCCAGTGATTCTTCTTCGGTCGCCGAAGATAGGCCAAAAGAATCAAGGACAAGCCGACTTATGAGACGCATGTCTAACATTGCAGGCGGGCCTCGTCGTAACCTCTTTACTTCGTTGACGCCAAATAGCCGAGAACCGATGTCTCCACCTCCTATTGCAGAGCAGCAAGAGTCGGTGGCAGAGCAGTCGTCCTTGAGCGATTCTCTCGCACACGTTGTGGATATTGGAGATGTGAATGTTCAGTTTCCAGATACCTTGCTCTGGAAACGTAGATTCATGCGGATTGATGATCAGGGATATCTCGTTCTGACGCCGCCGACCAAAGAGACAATAGAACGCAACAGAGGTATCAGTCGAAGGTTCCACTTGAGCGAATTCAAGAAACCCACATTACCCGATCCTGAGAGGGAGGAATTACCGTGGAGCATTTTACTAGACTTTGAGGATGGCACCTCTCTACAGTGCGCTTGTGAGACGCGTTATGCGCAAACTCAAGTTCTGAGAAGTGAGTTACCATCTGCTTACGGCCTTTAAACCCGGGTGCTGACATAGTATACTTAGTGCTCGTGGATGCTCACAGTGCTTATCACCAGCTCTATTTGGAATGAGCTTTCAGGCCCTACTTTTGAATGACAATATTCGACATGCCATTAATATCACACAAGCTCCATATCTCGAACTCACCTCTCGGACGCCAATTGCCTGGCCTCATTGGAGGTTTCCATTTTCTTACGACTTCTATGACAGACAAGCGTTGGTGCTGGCTGGCATGACTGCGACGGATCTCTTTTTCTGCAACAAGGAATACCCAATCAACGTTTTGTAATTGCTACCTTAGAGGATTTTCTCACGGGAGATTAAAAGGTTCATTTTGTCTCTGCACATAATTTCAGGCCATTCATTGCATGGCAAAGTCTTTAGTCTAGTTAGAATACTTCTTGATGGCGTAATTGCAAAGTAAGCAGAGTGCGCCTTGTACGATACTTGAGTTAATTCAGGTATCTGGCCAGGAACTCGAGTAGCAGGCAAGAAAAGCTGGTTTATATCCTCTCGAAAATTACAAGTAGCTTGTCAACGCCCCATATTACATCTTCTCTTACTCGTCATCATCCTGCTAATCAGCAAAGTTGGCATCGTCGGGTTTTATGTGCTCTTCCTACGTCCATGTCTGCATTCCGAGCAAGGAATGCCTGCTCGTCTGCATCAAAGTCGCATGAATCCTCGACTTGCCGCGCCGATGAACTAATAGCCAGCTAATAGCCAGCTAAAAGGGGCTTATCAACTGCTTGCTGAGAATGAAGGTCTTGGGAGGCACAGTTCCGAGCGTCGTAATTGGGTTCGCCGCCTTTGTGATGGGATTCGCGAATGCCACTACCATTTATTCGTTCTTAGGGGATAGAGTGGCGATGGCGTGTTGCTCGGCGCAAGAGTCGACGGTTTATTCTTCTTCAAAGATGTGGGAGTCGTCGTCGGTAGTTGCTTAGGGTGTGGTGAGAGCTGGGCTGAGTGCGTAGGGGAGCAGATGGAGGTTAGTGAGTTTGCCGCATGGCGAGGCCCTGTAACACTAAAGTATGTCTTTTCCATAAAAAGAGGAGAAAACGAAGTCACAGGGTAGCGCAAGGCGGGTCTTCTAAAGGCGACAGACAAGTCAACCAAATTCTGGTAGCGCCTCGTACCAAGTCAGTCAACCGTAGGTTCATGGCGGGATAAGTGGCAGAATTCTGTGAGTGGCAGGCTCTGAGCATTTGATACATTGGATTGAGATTATAATCTTCAGTGCTGGGTGAGCAACACTCTACTCCTCGTCAGAGCTTGTATTCCTCCTATCCCATCGACGTTCGCGTCCATAGTAACCTTGGCCTCGATCTGTTCGTTGTGTCCGATCCCGATCACCGGATCTCTTTCCAAAGCCTCGTTTCGCACTGAAACCTTTAGGATTGTCGTAGTGCCGGCCCCTGTCTCGCCTGTCTCTGTCTCGAGGCCTTGGATAGCGATCTCGGTCATCGGTCTTCTGCTTATCCTTGTCGTCGTCTGACTCCTGTGGATGATCCGCATTCCATCGCTCAAGCATGGCCGTGACTTTGGGGCCCCAGTGATCTTCACCGAGGGCGAGGTCGTCGTATGATAGTACGCCGTATGGGGCAGCAGAAGCAAGATGAGCGGAGTCTAAGGTGCTAGAGGGAGAAGGGTTGAGGGAGAAATCCCCTTGTCGTGACCGGATGAGCGATGCCATGATACCAAGCGATTTGCATGCCAGGCCGAGTTCGTGCGCGAAGGAACGGACATAGAAGCCGGAAGAGACGGTGAGATAGATGGAGCAGGCGGGAGCGGGAGAGGGGGTGGTGGACGAGGGTGGTGGAGCATGGATGTGTTGGACGGTGGTTGTTTCTGTTGAGCTGGAGGCGAATGTGCGTTTAGGGTCGGTGGATGAGGGCGTTATTGAGCCCCCAGCAATGCCTTTGCCAGATTCTTCAGGAGCTGAGTTGTCTGATGTAGAGTTCTGATTTGAGTCAACAGGTTCTGTCCTCGGCCTTTTCGCGTCTGGCTCAATAATATCCTCATCAATATCCTCATCGACTGGCAAAGTCTTTCGTTTTCGAATGTCATCTTGGGCCACTTCAACAGGCGTCCCCCTGTTATCTATCAACCTTCGGGCGAATTCCTTCTCCTCTTCCGGCGCTTCTTCAGCAGGCCATCGGTAGTTGTGTGTCCCTCCTTCATGCCATTCCAACATCTTACACTCGGCCACTTCCATGTCTCGTGGCGCTAGCTCTCTAGGCAGCTCCTTCCCACTCCTGGCGTAGTCGTATGCTTTTATCCCGTTTACCTTGATTGCGCTGTAAATTGGTGGAGTCTGCCTGATCTTTCCTCTGAAGGCCGCCAAGTTTCCTTCAACCATTTCTTTCGTGATATGATCATATCTTGCAGATGCGACGACTTTGCCCGCCACATCGTAGGTGTCCGTGCTTTTGCCAAAGAGTATTACTGTCTCGTACGTTTTCGTGCATCCAAGGAAGCGTGGGAGCTCTCTCGTGCCCTTACCCACACCGACGATAAGCACCCCGGTAGCCAATGGGTCGAGTGTCCCACCATGGCCGAGTTTAACTTGGCCTTCGTTCGGGTTGCGTCGGCGTCTTTGCTTCCCTTCCCGATCCAGATCGGCGCGCTTTCGGTGCGCACTTGCTAATAGAGGGGCGAAGAGCTTCGATGGGTTGAAGTGTGACTGCAAATCCCGTAGAACCTGAGCAGAGCTCAGATGCGGTGGCTTGTGGATCGCTGCACGAATATTGAAAATTGTCAGGGAGGGACCGAAAGGAGCTTGGGAGAGGAGTTGGCCTCACCGAAGACTCCTTCAAGGATTTTGCCAGTACTCTCTACCGCCATTCTGGAGAATGGCTGGGCGAGCATGTATATAGGGCAGAACAGGGGTAATCTTAAGTTCTTACATGCAGCAAATGAACTACTTCGAGTGATAAAATGTCGCCGTGGTGCCAAGAGGAGTAAAATCTGGCCCGGCCTCACCCCTGCTCCGGTCCTAAGGTGACGCCGCTCTGAGCCGCGCGAGCTCACGCGCGAGCTCACGCGTTGTGGGTGAGGCCTCACCCCGGGTCAGGTTGGTCAACGGGGTGACTGGGTGAGCCAACTCCCCTACTGCGCCCACTTGGCCCCCGGTCGATAGCACTCCTCGCCGTCAGCCTTCAGCCGGTGATTGGCGCTGACGCATTCCAACATAGTGGTATGCCGACCGGTACGGCAAGACATAGGGACAGGTAGGGATTGAATCAAAATTTTCCGAAAATCAAAACTCGCACGCCCACAAGCTACACACACCTATGAGAGATGCATGCCTGTGAGATGCACGCCAGTAAAATGCACGCCTATAAGAGATACACGCCTGTAAGATGCACGCTTGTAAGAGACACACGCCTATAAGAGATAGACGCCTATGAGATGCACGCTCATGAGATACACGCCCATGAGATGCGCGCCCGTGAGGTACACGCCCATGAGACACATGCCTGTGAGATACATGCCCGTGAGATGCACGTCCGTGAGGTACAAATAAATCATAAGCATCCTCTCATACGATTTGTCGAGATCTGAGTTTGCAAAATACGAGTTTTGGCGCTAAGAGATAAAAGGCCCCTATCGGCCGCCGCACTCCCGTACTCCCGTATCCGTACACATGCCGATATTTCAAAATGTCGCCATGTAGATCGCGAGCGAAGGGAATGGCGATCTTCTACCAAACAAACTCGCTAACACGCTTCTAGTTTCCATGATAGGTGGTGTTAACCGAAGGCTTATCGGCGGGTTCAGTAGCCTGCAGAGCATTTCATGCCAACTCCCCAATCAGGCATGGGTTACACAATCACCATATGCTGTACTCAAATGGCGTCATCAACGTCTCGCACGAGTCTTAAGTCGCGGTAGATATGTAGCAGCTACTGGTGATAGTCTCGAGATTGTTGGACGCAATACTCAGGTCACAGGATGGCAGATGCAATCGAGAAGAACCCAATTGAAGGCACCGAGCGAGATACCGGGCTCGAAGCTTTACCCAGCGCCGTTGATGATGCTGGAACTATACCGAAGGGCACAATCGATCCAGTCTACGAGGCGAAGGCTCGAGTTCTGAACCATGCAGTGAGTGCCTCATGGCTTTAGGGAACTGCCAGGTAGTTGAACTGAATCTTTCCCAGATTCAAGAAATTGGGATGGGCTGGTATCAGTGGCAACTATTTATCGTCGTCGGCTTTGGGTGGGCAAATGATAACATGTGGCCTATTGTCACAAGTTTGATCTGTGCGTACCTTCCCTTCCGCATTCTCTACTGCTTCCATAGCTCTGCTTCATTGCGGTCATGAGATACCGAAACCCGAACTGACTTGTGGGGATATCATAGTTACACCAATCACCAATGAATTTAAACCTACTCGGCCTCCCCTCTTGACACTCGCCCAGAACATTGGTCTTCTCGCTGGTGCCGTGTTCTGGGGCTTTGGCTGCGATGTCTTTGGCCGCAAATGGGCCTTCAACCTTACGCTGGGTGTCACTAGCGTCTTTGGACTAATCGCTGCCAGTTCTCCTAACTTTGTTGCTATTGGCTGCTTTGCGGCTCTCTGGAGCTTTGGCGTTGGCGGCAACCTGCCCGTGGATTCGGCAGTTTTTCTCGAATTTCTTCCAGGTTCGCATCAGTTTCTCTTGACAATCCTGTCTATTGATTGGGCCCTCGCCCAGGTCGTTGCCACCCTGGTTGCCTGGCCCCTACTTGGTAATCTCACTTGTCAAGAGGGCGCCGTCTGTACTCGGTCTAAGAATATGGGTTGGCGATACTTCGTCATCGTTATGGGTGGAATCAGTATGATTGAGTTCTTCCTGCGCTTCGCCGTCTTCACGGTCTTTCAATCTCCAAAGTTTCTCATGGGCAAAGGTCGGGACGAGGATGCGGTCAAGATTGTTCATGAGGTCGCGCGTCGGAATGGAAAGACATCTAATCGTGAGCTTTTCTTCCCAGCGAGCGCGCTAGAAAGCGGTTGACACAGCTGCAGTGACTCTGGCAGACTTACAAGCCTGCGACCCCCTGGGGAAGGGCCCACAAACCGACGCCCAAGCGGCTTTGAAGCGCAACTTGGAGAAGGTCAACTTCACTCACGTCAGAGCTCTTTTCAGTAGCAAAAAGCTTGCATTTTCCACATCCCTTATCATGGTTGTTTGGGCTTTCATAGGTTAGACTCCCCAGACGCTCCACTGATATCTTGACCTCTTACAAATGTTGGCAGGCCTCGGGTATCCACTTTACAACGCCTACCTGCCCTACCTCCAGGCCATTCGCGGAGCCAAATTTGGCACTGGCTCTACGTATATCACTTATCGAAACTCTCTCATCATCGGGGTGCTGGGTGTTCCAGGTGCGCTGATTGGTGGCGCAATGGTCGAACTCCCGCGTTTTGGCCGCAGAGGAACGCTGGCGTTAGCGACCGTCCTCACAGGCGTCTTTCTTTACGCATCCACGACGGCGACGACGTCGAATGCCTTGCTAGGATGGCAATGTGCATACAACTTTGTCAGCAATGTTATGTATGCTGTGCTTTACGCGTATACGCCAGAGGTCTTTCCAACCAAGGACAGAGGAACGGGGAATTCGCTGACAGCAACGGCCAATAGGGTTTTCGGAATTATGGCTGTAAGTTGAATACCACTCCTCCTAATCTGTCGCACTATTATAATGCGCAGGACTAACCTCAGCCGCAGCCTATCATCGCCATGTTCGCAAACCTGCAGACTTCGGCACCCGTCTATGTTAGTGGGGCTTTGTTCCTGGCAGCTGGTTTATTGGTGGTCATTTTACCATTTGAACCGCAAGGAAAAGCAAGCTTGTAAGGAGAAATCAGATTGAAATAGTTGCTTTTGGGTCCTCTGTACTTGCAGGTGTTGGAGCGACCCTCGTGAAGGGGAGGGATGGTAGTCGGGCACGAAGCACCTCCTCCAATCAAGTCAGGTCCATTTTATTTTGCCTATCTGCGAATCTAAATTCCTTCCCTCTTTGCTACATATGTTGTTTGCATCCAGAATCTGACCGAACTTCTCTTCTATTTCCCATCCTTTCAGAAACTTCGGTCAAGTGGGGGCCATTCGTCAGCATCTAATGATCACGCCGCTTAACTGTCTCCGAAAAGTCCCGCCAGTGCGATCCAGCCAATAAACACCTGGCTGTAGACTGGGCAAGGGAATCTTAGAGTATACAAGTCTTCTGCAAACGCTTCTGTACGGACTGCGGCGGAGCTCATTCCCTTCCTTCCAATAGAGGTCTTTGAGTTCGACACGTAACGCTCTCGCGTACAATGTGCGAGGGCAGACTTCAAGTCGGGCAACCTGTGACACGTCGATTGAACCACTCTTCTTACAACAAGGTCAGACACCGACAAACTGGGGCTCCACAAATATATACGCCAGAGTTGAACTTCTCCACGAAAATCTTCAGACGAAATGCACTCGCTACCCGTGGATGGACCTTGCAAGAGCGTATCCTGGCTCCGAGAATACTTCACTTCGGGAAATCCGAGATTGAATGGGAATGTGCTAGCAAACGCGCCAGCGAATGTCAGAGTGTCTCGACTCAACGGACTTGGATTCTAGATTCAGGGTACAGTTGGTCAACTTCCTGCCACGATCCACTGATCGGATCGACTCATCAGCCAGCGACGCTGAAAATCGCTGGCTATGGAGTAACATCGTCCAAGAGTTCACCCACAGAAACCTCACAGAGCCCGAGGATATCCTGCCCGCCCTGTCCGGTCTAGCAAGCGAATGTCTCTTCGAGCAGAAAGGGGGTACGTCTGCGGCATGTGGAAAGAAAAACTCTCTGGGTTCTTCATGTGGCAGTCAGACTACGATTACGTTCGCAGGAATTTCCTATCTAGAGTCCCCAGGCGTCACAATGGATACTACGCGCCATCATGGTCTTGGGCCTCAGTCATCGGCCCGGTACGGTATAAGGATCTCAGTGGAAAGAGGCCTTTTGGGCTATTGAGGGAACCGTTCCCAATTAATAAGGGCGAGTCTGACTGAAATGAGGAGAATATGAACAGCCTTCTCAAGGTCTTGGACTTCCAGAGCGTGGTAGCAGACTTAAACCCCTTCGGCCAGCCCCGTTCGGCAAAGCTCACAGTTTGTGGCTATGTGGCTTCTGCGATGTTCCATGACATGGTGAAAAACTTGCCTTACCAATCTTCGAGCAACGGGGGTCTGCTGCTCAGCACAGACACGAGTTCTTCCGCCCAAGCCGACTTCGAACCGAACGTACTAGATGCCTACTCAAAGGTTTCGATCGGAGACGAGGTGCAGCTTCTATTCATGATGGAGAGTCGATCAGCTGGAAATGGGATCTCGAGTTATGCGTGGGGCCGCGGACTCGTCCTCGTGGCTGCTACTGAAGGCGGAGGGTCGTATGGTCGAGTTGGGACGTTCCACTTTCAGGGTGGTGAGAGATGGGAGAAGTGGAGGGAGCTTAGGAATGAGTGTACTATCCGGTTGATCTGATTTGACTAAGTTAGTAGGTCAGCTGCCTGTTTTATCTGACCTTAGGTGGAAAGTGAGATTAAGTGTTGGTATCACCTTGGAATTGTGCACGTGCCAAGTGAAAGTCCTCACTCATACCTTTGCCCAGAGGCTGTAAATGGCAAAGTGCAGTACCATCTCTGCAGATAATGTGGCGCAGAATTCTTTGTATGCGTGAAAGTCCGGTCACGGCCACGCTTTCATAGCCCTAGCCCAGAGACAGCAATCTGAAGTCGCTGCTTTTCCATCCGACACTCTTCAGCTGAGAGCCTCCTAGGACGTTAGATTATGTCAGCCGTGTCAACTTGGCCCTGGGGCTTGATACCTGCCGCGTTTGCCAGGGTTCGTTTAGAAGGGTGTCAGTTTTCAGGCTGGGGGAGGAAAAGCTCATCATTGACTGGCTAGCTTGGGTTTACTCCGGCTCCTGTCCTCACGCGCGCACGCTTAGGGCGGCCTCACCCTGCGCTCAGAGGAGTGAGCTCGGTGCAGAAAAGTATTGCTAGGCCCTACGACTACCTGCTGCCTTCCACGACTACCTGCTGCCTCCCACGACTACCTGCTGCCCCTCCCACGACACCTACCGAGAAATGGTGGTACAATAGCAATAGTTGCAAGAAAAGATGACAATACGATGGGAAAGGTGCCACGCGAGAAAGGCTGGTAAGGGAAGAAAGCTGCGCCAGCGGATTTCTGATCAAGAAGTGGTGGCCCGCAGATCATGGACTATGTCCATACGCGAGGCCATAAAAATGCAACTTTCTTTACTCTGAGAACACAGATCCGGCGGCGAACGTTCTACCCTTTCCGAACTCTGTCTCTCTTCTCCCTTTTGCTTTGTGAGCTTTCAGTTGGTGAGCTCGTGAATTCTGCTGAAGAACGCTTCTTTACATTATGAGGGATGGCGACGGATCCCTCGAAGGGCGCTTTGTTATCGGAAGGGTGGTTGCTTAGAGGAAAGAGCCACCGTTGGAGAATTTGGAATGCCAGTTCAGTTTCTGCATCTGAAATCGGGGATGTGGCGAATAAAGGCGATTGATTCAGCAAGCGACTGAGCTCGCTGATATGCGTAGCAGCTGCTCTCAAGTCTGGCCCGGGTTCCTTCCCGCTGAACTCGACGGCGACGCTGAGACAGAGGAGACGCCACGATGAGTTCCCTGTCAGCCCTCGATATTTGATCATTGTCCGTCCTCGACGTTCGGTTTCTGCGTCTCCGGAGATCACTGTCCGCTTCAGAATTTCACAAGGGTCGCGAGATATGCTCTCTGCGCCGCCGGAAATACGCTTCAACTCATCAATGACATCTGACAGCTCTTTTTGAGGTCTGGAATCGTTACTGAGAAGCACTGAAGGAGCTGCCAACGTTCAGTGATATGAAAGAGAACATGTTCCAACATTTCGTTGCTCCAATTTTCCACCTCGGGCGTCCATGTTTCGACGGATCGCCTGACGACAAGATCCCGTGGAAGCTTAAATCCCATTCGACAACCGGGGTCGGCAACAATGAGTATCAAGCTCAGCAGAAGCATATTTTCAGGAAGACTAAGCTGGCGGGGTACGCGTATGCCTTTGAGTTTGATCTCGCTGGATGCAAATTTCAGTATCAAAATCGCACGAGTTATTTTACGATATACCCACAAAGATCAAGCCGTGTTTAGCATAGAACAGGCCAGATGTCTGGTAAGGGACAATGGTTAGATAGACCTGTACTTTCGAGCAATATCAGCAGCTCCTCAAATACGATTCCCATCTTGCTTCATGGTCGGCACGCGTACGAGCTAGAGAAGAACTTTTCCTATCTTAGACCAACGCAAGTCCTCACAACTTCCATCACGTCGTCAAAGTGCATACGAATAGGACTTCAAGGGCAATAAAAATGGACCAGCAAGCCAACCTTCTGCAGATATAGAAACATCATCCCAATCCCCAAACAAACTCGTCGAACGCATCAAACTCATCGTCCCTACATCCCCATACCCAACGCCGGTCCCACGCAAAACCCAATCCCACCAGCTGATCCACTTACGCAATCCGTTTCCGGCACACTGTCATAGATGGTAAGGTCACAAACCGTCAAACGAGCCAGATACCCACACGGCTGCACGCCCGCTGAATTCCAACTCCAAGGCACAGGCGTGGCTATCTCCGTAAAGCCTGGGTTAGGGTCCTTCCCACTATTGACAATGATGGAGGCAGAGTTGATCACTTCCGCAAAGTATGACGCAAAGTAGGGCGACTGCGCGCTCATGGTGCCTGTGAGGTTAGTACCCGCGGGGAAGGTCCCGCAGACGGGCTCGTTCGTGGGGATAAATGTCCCTTTGGGTCCAGCCGGGTTGGAGCGATCGTTGACAGCGATATTGTACCAATCCGTGTAGCCTTCATTTTTGTAGGTGACGGGAATCTGCCCGCTGGGGCTCGTCTGGGTGGCAATCTCGAGGCGGATCTGGTAGAGGCCACGTGTAGGGGGCTGCCACGCGGCGAGCGTGCTTTCGATGTTGCACTGGAACGGGAGGTAATAGAAGTAGCCCTGAGAATTCAGAGGCAGATAGGATTTATCGTAAGGCGGGTATCCGATACCTTGTATCACCGTAATCGGGTTCAAGACTGGATTGGGTTCGGCCGTGGATCCGAAGGGACGGTATACTACCCGGTATTGGTACTGGCTGGGCCCGACGTCACAATTAGCGCCCGACGGCTGCCCCGGCGTGCCTATGGTGGGACCAGTGATGAAGATATTACCACCGAAGGGGCATGGACGAGTTAGCCCGTGCATCCAATCAACGTCGACGGGCAGCGGCTGCAGTGGATTGATGTTGGGTTTGAAGAAATTGGTAAAGGTTGCACTGGGAAGGGTCAATCCGGACAGCTGAACATCGATATCTTGGATAAGAACGCCGCCAATGGTGAGTATCACTGGGGCTGTGAGGTTGGACTGATTCACATATGGCGGGATCTGTACATGTACCTGTAGCCAGTTTCCCCTGATTGCTATCTTGGGTGGCTCCGGGGGTGGAATGCCCCACGACAACCCTGCTCGGACACGTGAAATCTGGGTCGTGTTACATAAATGGCTTACATTCCGGAGATCCACTGGCAACGCTGCCGAGTATGTCACCCCATCAGGCGGGATGTTAGGGATATTGTGCACATTGATTGTCAATTCGCCTAGGTAGGTCCAGTTGCAAGTGTTGTACCAGTCAGCCCAGAAGGTGATGTATTCCAAAGCTCCATTCTCACAAATTCCAGAACCATAACCATAGGGTTGCTTGATTCGCATCGTGGCTACTATGCGCTGAAGATTATAGTCGAGGCCGAGCCCGATGAGCTCCTCGAAGACTATGTTTGGGGGTAGTCCAGGCCTAGGGAATGCACTGAGGGTGGTTGTTGACGAGGAGTCTTCAGATAAGACCTGTTGTTGGTCTGTGGCGCCTGGAGAATAACGGAGCCGCTCTTTAGAGTTCCGAAGCTCCTTACGAGATGACATACGGGAAATCGAATCAACTGTAGGAGGCGAGAGTGGAACTATTGGCGACTGTATATGCTGGTCAAGAGCATTTCCGTAAGTAGGAGCGAAAAATGGAGTCGATGGTGGTGGTAACTGATTCCACGAGAGGATTGCTCGGATCTCGGGGAGTTGGGGTACAGTGCAGTTGTGCTGAGCACTGGGTTGGAATGGGAGCGTGAGAACGTAGAACAATGGAAAGACCGACATATGGTTGCAATCGAGGACATCTAGGATGTCGTGCGTGTTGGCAGTGACGGCCCCTAAGTCACTCCAGTCATTCCAACCCGGACCATAGCGGACATAGAAACGCACATACTCCAACGAGCCGTTGGAGCAGAGGGGACCGTCGAAGCCGTAATCTAACTTGATCTCAATAGTGGCTTCAAGGACACTCAGGATTGGATTGAAGCCAATTGAAATCAGTTGCTCATATTGAGTATCGTAGGATAGCGGGACAACTGAGGGTCGGTTAGATTCTGGAGCGTTTCCGAAGTAGTTTGGGTTGGCAGCAATCAAGTTCTTGAAATTGCTACGGTAGTCATCTTGAGAGACACGTTTGGATAGATCAGATTGAGAAGCCAAACACTGAGTAGTGACGACCAAAGCGACAAGGAGTTTTGGGAAAGCGCTTCCCTTATACATTGTCTTTTTGCGTTAAGACTATGAACGATGAGTGAAATTCAAAGGGATAAATCTTTGCAGAATGTGTTATAAGGCCAATTGCTACAGCGGGGAGATATGCTTCACACCTTATAGTTGGCTGTTGACGCTCATCAACTGATTCCTGATATTCTTGGGGCACATGGCAAGTGTAACCACCACGATTCGCCCGGTTGAGTGCCGGAGAGGGAGGAGAGAATTCTCAGCCGCAGCTGAGACTCATTTTCTGCTATAATCCCTGCCCGCTGCAAATGCTGCACTTGAGATGATTGGTCGCCCTAAATAGGGATCATGCCACTGCTGTGGGAGCACCAACATCTGGGGGTTGTCATTGGACTCTCACCAAAGCTCTCGTGACACTACTCTGGCTCTTCTCTTTGGTCTAGCGGATGCGGGATCCGAAAGAGGATCCTCACTAACGTTGTTAATAGGTAGGCGCAAAATGGGCATGGGGTTGGAACGGGCACCCATTTGGTGGATTAATGGCCAAGTTGATATGCATGATGGGGATGCACGGTTCAAAGCCTACGCCGGTATTATCATAGCTTGGCCAAGCTTTAGCCTCCCACCCTTGTCGGCCAAGACAAAAGACTAGATTGAGTGTGGAAACATGTTCTCCATCTCAAAGGGACTGCACAACAAGTATAGTAGTCAATCAAAATAGTCATATATTCCGACGTCCATTTGGCCTCAATCCGGACAAGAGCATTGGGTGGTGCTACCAATGTCGCCCAGAGTAAGCTTACCGTGCCTCTCCCTCCCATCCAAAATTAGTCTCCAATCTGCAAACTTCTTTGTCACGGGAGGTCCTCGTCTTGAATCTTAAGAGCCCATCCTAGCCACCAGTCATCGTCAGGATCTCCACAGTCCTCGGAGCCGTCGCAGGCGAAACTAAGAGATGGCGTAGGTGGAGAGGTAGGACTGCTACGGCAACGGAGAAGCTCAACGTCGGTGCACTCACTATCGTCACGGCCTTCGTCATATACCTCTTGGATCTCAGATAGATCCTGCATTCAACTGTCGCCACCCGACCCGGGCTGACTAATAGTGAGGACTTACGAAGATGTGCGAATAATACAGCCGAAAAGAAATGAGCAAAGAGAAGGCTCGTAGAAAGTGTACTCTGGCATCTCTGGGCTGAAGCAAAGGTATGGACAAACCATAATTGCTTGTCTCTGATCCTTTCTGGTAGAGTTGCTTGGCTAGGAAGTGCGTTGGGTGGGTCAAAGAGGAAGCGTTAACGGATTCTACTGTGGAACTGACGGTCGGAGTACTCCACGGAGGTGGACAAGGACCCAGAACCCCTTGTTCTCGAGATGAGCTACCATGCTAGATGCCGCCTTGTCATTTTAGATATGGAACTTTGTTGTGACAAGATTGATTCGCGCATCAACACCCGATTCGGCATGTTATCATTGGCCGCCTTCTCTCTACGGAAAATCTTCAGCCATTGCAAATGTAGTTGCTTAGCAGTCGAGCCAAGACGAACTATTGGATCTGGAATTGTTTTCCGCTGTGCGCCTAGATCCGTCGCTCAGGTGCCCGCCATGCTCAGGTAACCTTGCGTGTATGAGGTAAAGGTACTGGGTCCTTCGGTGCTTGAAGGAGACATTTGCGTATGTGTAGTCACAGGATGTAATTAGAAGCAGGATGGTATCTGACGTGGTTCTGTTTTGCATTTCTTTCTGGCTAATTGGCAGAGCGAACAGGCCCAGGAGGGCCCCTGCCCCATGATTCCTCGTCATCAATGCTTCAGCCTCAAGAACGAGAAGCTGGGAAGGCAAGGGAGTGTCATTATCTCATTTTAACCCCGTACAATGCAAGTTGTGACAAGTGAGGAGCAGGAAGCCTCCTGTATCATGACTCCCTTCCAAGATGAATCCCAGTCCAAGTCCTCACCACAATTCTATCAAGCACTATTGGTAGGCTTGATCTCAGCTTTGATTTTCAGGCATCCATAGCATAAGGCGATCTGAGAACGCTCGCCGGTCATGGCTATTACAGGCATCGCGCATAAAGAGCATGCAACATCTGCCTCTGCAGGAGCAGGCATCTGCAACTTAGACGCAGTCCTTACCACATTCGCCATGATGCCAGGATATTTTGCACCTTGCGAGTTAATGTAGTTAGTGAGTAAATCATCGATTGAAGTGTCTCTGATAGATGAAGTTGTAGGCGTTGGAGGACCTGGGACAATGATCTTGGACAACTGGGTAGACAATAGGCTGGAATATAATTCCAACTCCGACTTGAATAGATCTCTAAGCGGATAGTTGAAGTAGATCCCCCATGGGGAAAACCCATCACCAATCTGATTTGGCAGAGCAGCTCCACGTCCTTTAGCCACGTTGGATAGAGTAGTCGCTGCTAAGCGGCTGTCAGAATGACCCCACAGAATGCCTTCGCAATCTTGGCTTTTGGCGAAGGCAACGATGAGCCGTAAAAGTAGTATTTCAAAGAGATCGGAGCGCGTGGTAGGCGTCATGGCAAATTTCATCAGCCGCTGCAGTTCAGCTTCAGGCTCTTCGTGTCCTTGCTTTTGGAAGCCAACTTTTGATAGCGCAGCATGCACGTCATTGTCCATCTGAAAAACTGCGTCTAGAGATAGAAGAGAAACGTGATGAGAAGGAAAAACCTCCTTGAAGCAGTCAAAAGACTCCACGGTAACAAGGCTCTGATCGATGCATGACGTATCAACGACCAAGACATGAAGGTCGTAAGCAGTACGCCCTCTGCTCGCAAGCTGTTTTTGAAGGTGTGAATCGAGAATTTGAAGCAGAACGACAGAAGAGACTCCTCCCGAGACGGGCAGGAGGAGCTTTCTTTGCCGGTGGAGAGAATCATTCTTCGCGCGGTAGGACTCCATGCGCTTGAGCACCTTTGACTTGACGTATTTGATGAAGCATTCACTGGAAGTCTTAGCATGAATTCGTTGGCGAGTGTACGGAATATTTTCCTACTGGCATAATTGACGATTGCGTATGTTCAGCGCTGCTATCACTGCCTGGCAGTCAGCGCACGTATTGTCAAGGCACTTGCCCGGCATGTCGTTGTTGTAGAGCAGTGAAAATGTAGGCCGGTCTTGAGTCGTCGATTCTTCGCCAAATCATCAGCCGGACATTTTTTTATCACATCAGGCCCCCAAGGTACAGAAATTCACCCGCAGCTACCCCACTCTAGCCCCCCTTAGCTCGATGAACAACTTTGGTCCTACCTCGATCCACGCTGACTATACCAGGCACTACTCTTAACCACCTACCTTTTGATCATGCCTTCCTCGTCAACAGCCCGACTTTGACGCTGACCTGTACGATGGAGTACCTAGCTCTCCAAGCTCGCTGGCTGCCTACTCATGCCTTAGCTTTGGATCCGCATGCTCGACTGTGTCCTTCCTTCTCCACACGTCATCTGACACGCCGCGTCGGCATAATAGATGGCTACATCATTGCTATCTCATCCTAGTCGATTTCTACGACTACCCCTTACAGATTTAGATCGGCTGGAACTATACTACGACATGACCTAAGGAAGAATATACCGCATCGGCAGTATGGCCGCTCGAGGATAGTCTACAAACTTATTGGAACAAGTTGAAGTCCAGCGACCACCGCGCTTAACTTGATTACGTAAATGGGGCCACATCAGCTGCTGTTGCTCCGTGCTTGAACGGTAGCTGCCTGAAAATCCTGCTATATGTCGCGGAGAACGGACACGATGCGGTGGTGAAGCTGCTGCTCGAGAAGGGCGCCGACGTGGACTCTGAGGACAATAAGGGTCAGACGCCGCTGTCTTATGTCGTGGTAAGAGAGCACGAGGTGGTGGTGAAGCTGCTGCTCGAGAAGGGCGCTGTTATGGACTCCAAGGACAATGGATTTGGACCGCCGCTGTCGCATGCCGCGGAGAACTGGCACGAGGTGGTGGTAAAGCTCCTGCTTGAGAAGGGCGCCGCCGTGGACTCCAAAGATGGTGTTAGTCAGACGCCGCTGTCGCATGCCGCGGAGAACGGGCGCGAGGCGGTGGTGAAGCTACTGCTTGAGAAGGGCGCCGCCGTGGACTCCAAAGATGGTGGTGGTCAGATGCCACTATCGCGGGCCGCGGAGTATGCCGCGTAGAGCAAAGCACAAGGCGGTGATGGAGCTGCTAAAACCAAAGATTCAATGAACCCTCCACCGCCAGCGACTTCATCTCTATTTTCTATTCCGTTTCTGTTTCTTTTTGATTCCAGAAGATGGCATAATCCATGATGTGGTCAGATGTGGTCAGATGTGGTCATAATATTCTATTTTTGCCTTCGGTTTTCTATGATATCGCTAACCGCTCCTGGGTGAAGCCGACCAAGTTCACCACCCATCGTGCCACCTATGCCCCACAACGGCGCACCAGACCCAGTAGATCGGCTGTCCTCCTCCAATAGCTTTCCATGACTCAATTTCACCACCAGAGAATGGCGGGCGGGCGCACAAGCTTTGGCTGTGGACGGGGGTGAAGAGCTCCTGTAAACTGGTCAGTCCATGTATCAGATCAGCTGGTCAATGGCATCCACTGACTCACTCGTCTATGCCTTCATTCTCCTCATCCTAATGTGCTTATGATAGGGCAGTCATACTATGACGAGCCTTTTACGTTCGTGTTGTTAGGCTTGTTGCTGATTTGTGTGGCTTCTTCCTTTTTTGGTCCTGGCGTAGTGGCTGGTAATAAGTCTTGTCATCTTCGTCACTGGATCTCCACAAGGAAGACTGTTACCAACGACAGCTCATGCAAAGTGTGCATTCTAAGTGAAGCCAGCACAGCTATCTGAACTTACCTCGTCCTCTTCAAGAAAATGAGGGCTTAAACCTAAGCGATCCTCTCAAGTGATAAATATGCGCCTCAAGTCCAGCTTTGTATCTAAAGCGGCTTTAACCCTGTCAATGCGGTTGTAAATCTCGCTGCGCTGGGGATGATCGGCCTTAAAGTGTTTGAGGGCGCTCAGCGTCTCGTGAATGTGAGCAGGGCTGGGAAACGCGCCTTCATGGCTGGCTTCCCATAGGCGGATTGTTGTGCGCAGCAGATAGGTACGCATATACTGGTTGTGGAAGAACTGCTTATTGCTATCTATTCTACCTAGGGGACGAGCAAATACTTAGACATAGGAGATATGACCGTCCGATCGTCCTATCCATTCCATCACATTCAGCTGGCCCTGCCTCTCTGAACAGTCCCTGTACAGCTGAACTGTACGAATGTACCAGTGTACGAGCCTGCGAATAGCAACCGAAACGTGGCCTATTCGCAACATAGATGATGGAGTCCTCTAGCTGCTTAGAGGCGTTTCTGGACTGCTCCTGGCTGTCGGGTTTGCTGTCGGCTCTCACAAGAAGTTCCGGGGATACCGATCCTTTTTCAGCACACTCCATCTCTCCCGGAACCCAGCATTAGCCGCAGGCACAGCTTCATCACAAGCACCACCACTCCCCTCTTTCAAAGCTTCAACAACAGCTTGCCCGTCGTCTTCCTCCCTTCAAGATCCTCATGCGCCTGCGTTACCTCCTTGAGCGGATAGACCTTGTGGATCCTGGCTTTCAACCAGCCCTCCTGGACGGCAGTAAAGACGGCATTGGCATAATGCTCGAACTCGTCGCGCGTGTGCGTGTAATTCACCAGCGTCGGCCGACACACCTTGCTGTTCTTGGCGGTGATCTTGGATAGGGGGATTGCGGGCGTCGGCCCACTGGCGTTGCCGAAAAAGACGACCGTCCCCTTGCGCCGCACGGCCTCCAGACTGCCCTCCCACGTATCTAGGCCGACCGAATCATAGACGACATGTACACCCTCGCCACCCGTGATCTCTTTGACTTTACTCAGCCAGACTTTCTCGGCTTTGTAGTCAATGACAAACTCGGCGCCGTTCTCCTTAGCTAGCGCGCACTTTTCTGGCCCACCGGCCGTGCCGATCGTGTGCGCCCCGATCTTGCGCAGAATCTGGCACATGAGCTGGCCGACGCCGCCTGCGGCCGCGTGGTACAGCACCCACTGGTCCCTTTCGACTTTGTGACTCTCTTCCACCAGGCTCATGGCCGTCATGCCCATGAGGAAGACACCGAGTGCGTCCTCGTCCTTGATCCCGTCGGGAATCTTGACCACCTTCTCTGCCGGCGGCGCGCTGTACTCTGCGTACCCGCCGAAGCGCATCCACACAACGCGGTCGCCAACCTTGAAATCCGGATGCCCGTTGGGGTCGGCGACGGTACCAGCGGCTTCTTGGCCGATAATCATGGGCAGGCTGGCGCCCGCCGGTGGCGGATAGAGGCCCGTGCGGAAGTAGGTGTCGATGTAGTTGATGCCGGCGAAGGTGTTTTTGACGAGGATCTGGTCCGGTTGCAGGGTAGGGACGGGCGCGCTGGTGGTGTATTCAAAGACAGAGGGCGGCCCGGTTTTGGGCGTGAGGATCGCGGCCATAGTGGTGGGCAGTTTTGAGGTGGACATGTTGCGGGAGGTTGTTGCCCTCGTCGTCGTTGCCTGGCGGGCTATAGAGGGCCTACGGGGCAAGAGGTGACTTGGGTTGGAGGATTTAAGTTGAGATGTTAGGACGGTCAGTCGAAGGAGTGTGGCTTGAGATGAACCCGACGATATCCGGTAGGAGAAGAGGCCCAGATGCATGTAATGATTGGTTTCTTTATCAATGGAAGTTTAAGCACGGTGGAGGGGAGATCTGGACGACCTGCTGGTACCGTCACTGGCAGTGCGATGAGGTCGTAACCGTTCCGATTCTTGACTGAAATAGTTAGAGGACTCGATTGGCCATCTCCGCATTCGTCCTCGTGGGGAAAGGTGCGGAGTCCAAAATGCCAAGCCTGCTAAGACCTTTGTCTCTTCTTTCCCAAGCATGGTCTTCTAAAGTCCTCCCAGCTATCATAAGTGCACGTCATGCTCATAAAAGGGAGACGCCATTCGTGTCCCCTCACGCCCCAGTCGCAGTAGTGATTTGCTGTCAGACTGGTGCCTAGGTGTGCCTAGAGACGCCTAGAGACAGTGACTCAGGGACACACAGGTTTGTAGACTACTAAAGGAGTCATCTACTACCTAGATAGAATGGACAAGCAATACAGCATCTTCTTGACCACCAGATCCTAATCGCAAGCCCGGCTTGCAATTAGTGCACGTGACCTAAGTGTGACATTTGCTTAGTCATCTTGAGATGAAGAGGCTTCACTATGCTTGTTCTCCCTTCGTTGTGCTGTTGAACAGGCTGTGGGTATCACGAGAAGACAAAGACTTATACTGCGAGAGCGCGGTTACGAAGAATTGTTTCCAAGCCATCATTCGATCGGTGTATTGATCATGAATCCATCCCGCGCAACGACGTGAATGACGGGAAAATATGACATGCCTATGCAGGCGACGGTTTTGATTGCATCATTTTTTCTAATTGCGGTAAACGTAAATCCCACCACTGTATAAATTGGACTAGTAGTCTGACGTGGGCGGCCAAGGTGTGGGGGCCCTTTCGTCTGAACTCGGCTTGTCTAGGACTCTCGATATAGTCAATGGGAAAGCAAACTGCTCTAATTTGCCAAACGAGGCGCTAGCTTCTCCGTCTCCTTCTCAATTCTTGCCCCCAAGTCCTTGTTGATCCTGGAAAACATCTCATACGTCCTCTTCCTCGTTGGCTCTTTCGCCGCGCAGAGGTGTCCTGACACATTGCGGACCAAGTTGTCTTGTTGCCCGGGTGTGCGTCCGAGCACCTCCCACAGAGCAGCCGGTTGGACAAAGTCTTCGTCCGTGACCTGCATCAATTAGCGTCGTTGCAACAACACGTGGCTTTGCTTAGTGGTCATCTTACCGGCATTTGCTGCGTAAGCACAGCTCCTGCCCATTTCTCGTGCTCTTGACTCGCCTTCACAGGCTTGAAGTTCAGTGGTCGGAACGTGGAAGGGTAATTAGGATTGCTTCCATAGTTCCCATTCACAGCCATCGAACCATCTCTCTGATATGGACTGAAGGCGTACAGTGGTCGATTCACTGGGATTTGCTGGTAGTTGACTCCCAGGCGGTGGCGATGCGTATCTGGATACGAGAACAGTCGAGCCTGGAGTACGGGATCCGCGGACGGCTCAACTCCTGGAACCATGTGCGACGGCGAGAATGCCGCCTGCTCTATCTCCGCAAAATAATTCTCCGGGTTGCGCTTCAGAGTGAACCTGCCGAACCGGCGCAGTGGCACCTCTTTGTGAGGCCAGACCTTTGTCAGGTCGAAGACGTTCCAGCGGAACTTTTCCGCCTGCTCAGGACTAAGGACCTGCACATAGCAAGTCCATGACGGATATTCGCCTCTCTCAATGGCCTCAAACAAGTCCTGTGTATGCCAGTCTGGAATCGTTAGCGGTTGCGGGAATTGTGGATAGAGAATGCTAACCTGGATTCGCAGACGCCATTTTGTCAGCTTCTTCGCCAGTAAATGTCTTGTTTCCCTGGTCTGTTATGCAATGGATTTGAATGTAGTTGAATGTGCCGTCCGGCTTACTATATTTTCGTTAGAGAGGCAACTAATTTGCGAAAGACAATATTCTCACATGAATTTGTACGTGTGACCAGAATATCCATTCATGTGGCGGTAGGAGTAGGGCGTCCCTCTGTCCGAGAACAGGTGCATGACTTGGTGCGCAGATTCCTGGTGGGTGGACAGGTAATCCCAGAACATCGTTGCATCCTTCAAATTGGTCTGCGGGTTACGCTTCTGAGTGTGAATGAAGATGGGGAATTTGCTGGGATCCCGAAGAAAGAAGACGGGCGTATTGTTGAACACCCAATCCCAATTTCCTAGAATCTTTAGCAAAAGTTGAATCGGGCCGAGGGACGTCACGTTACCTTCGTCTGTGTAGAACTTCACCGAGAAACCTCTCGGATCCCTTGCACTGTCTGCAGAGCCCTTCTCTCCGCCAACAGTTGAGAATCGTACAACACATTTTGTCTTTTTGCCAACTTCACTGAGTACGGAAGCCGTGGTCTAACAAGTCAGCAAGAATGGTTATGAATTATCCTCCCTCTCCACGCCGCACAGCAAGGCGTCCTCGATTGTTAGGACTCATACTATCACGAAAGGGGCTAACTTGAGGTGAAATAGGCCGCTTACTAAATCATCAATTGCATCCGTCACTTCAAATTCTCCATATGCGCCTGCTCCTTTTGCGTGCACCACGCGCTCTGGAATTCGCTCACGGTCGAAGTGGGCCAGCAAATCAATCAGGTGGAAGTCTTGCAAGAGAAGCGGGCCGTTTTGTCCAACTCGCATCGAAGACTCTGGATCACCGACAGGGGCACCAGATGAGGTGGTGTACACTGGGTAGCCTGGAAGGAAACCTTAGCACGGACACAGTTGGCTCTCTGGGGGTGAAGTTTGGCGAACTTGAAGACTTATCGGCTGCGCCCATTTTGACGGAGGTTCGATATGAGCTGACTAGAGTCATTGGATATCTGGAATGAGGTGTTAATTTGAGATGTTCGCTTTTGAACGGTATGGAGGTTCCACGGCAATATGTAGGAGCGAATGTCAGGCTGGAGAACAATCTCAGCCTAGCCTCCCTGAAAATGCCGGTGAAAGCCGTAATGCACGTCATGTTATTAGTGATTATGAGGACAGTTGTCCATCGACCTTCCTTTTAACAACATCAAGTGGCGGACACGTAGGCAGTAAGCTCGGGAGTGATCAGCCATTCATCCCATTCGCAGTGAAAGGGGTATCTACAATTAGCATCGCCTGTGCTACGCACTACTTTGATCGTGTAGTCAGATATTCTTAAGGATGACAGTTGAAGTGGCAGGTGAAGATCTTCAAGCTTACCTACGCCAAGACACTAATATGTCGCGGAAACTACGGGATGAGGTAAATGCGTTCTTCATTCTTGCTTAAGTTTACCCGCCCTTATGGAAGAACAATCAACTGCAAGGCGGAGGAATTCGAAGGCGGAGGAATTCGAATAAGGTGCTAAATGCTGACGTTTGCTTCGGGAAGCAATGTTGCCCATTCGACTGCACGGACATGTTAACATCCGACCGCACGGGTATGTTGATACCCGACTGCACGGACAAAGTAATACCCTACTGTGGAGAATGCGGCACTACCCCTGGGCTGAGGAGAGAGTCTCAAAAGCCAGGATGTCAGTGGAAGATCAGAAACAAGGGACTTGGGGCCCCAAGTGGATATTGCTCTCGGGCATACGGCTACGCAGCACTCGTCATCATCATTGGCGCTGACCACGTGATTAGATGGAGAGAGTGATCGAAGTTTCAGAGTCAGGAAATCAGTCCTGTCCCGCGGCGACGGCGTTACACAACAATCCTTGCAAGCGCTCTGAATTTACCCTGAAGGAAGTTACTAAGTGTGATCCTTAGCTCTAAATCCTTCGCACCCGAATATTACAACCCAGAACACATCCTTTCACCGCACTAGAAAGAAAAGTAAGGGTTAAATTGGATTCCGAGAAGCCAAGACTGAGTTGCGCGAATGAGCGAATGATCCAAGCTGCTAAATCAGGCATAGAGGCTTCAGGACAGGACTGATTTTCTGGGTCTATACATGAAAAGAGTCATGGCCTCTTCCATGTTACGGCGTGTACGGACGGAGTCTCACTTGGTTGCTGCAAACGCCAGGTTGAGAGCACTTCCAGCTTGACATATCACAACAACGATATGCCACTTGCCAATGATAGTAGTCTCCACCAAGCAGTTGCTGCATCTTACGGACGGAGTCTCACTTGGTTGCCGCAAATGCCAGGTTGAGAGCACTTCCAGCTTGACACATCACAACAACGATATGCCACTTGTCAATGATAGTAGTCTCCACCAAGCAGTTGCTGCATCTTACGGACGGCCAGGTCTCCGAATGGTGTCCCAGTCAAGGTAGGAAGTGCTCAACCCGCTCAACCTCGATCCCATCTTGCAGGTGCTAGTCTGCTTAGCTGCCTCTTTCGCAAGCAGCCCCTTCTTTCGCAAGGGAAAACTTTTTGACAGTCATAATGTCAAGGTAGCTTGCGAGGTTGTGTTATCACCTTCGGAATCCCATATACATGCTAGGGACGGGTTCAAAGAAACCCGATGAAGTGGCAATGCTCGATATCGAATCACTGACCAGCTTGCATGTCAAGTACTCTTTCTCGTCCATTTACTAGGACATGGCGGTGGGCCCCTGCGTCATGCATCCTGAAGTTCCACCGCAGACGGAAATAGCAGCACTCAAACTAAGGAAGGCAAGATGAAACAAATGCGTATATATAGAGGCATCTCTTTCGAACTTCTCAGAATTCACAAAAAGCCTTCACTAGCTCACCTGCCTCTCCCTTATACTCCTAGTCTCCTCCACCACAATGGCCCGCAGTAATCTGATCAAGCGATATTTCGGGTTTCCCCAGTCAGGAATCGTGAGGATGCCGGATCATGTCCGCAACCACATGGTTGCGACAGTGGCAGAGCTGGCTGGCACATTCCTTTTCTTGTTCTTCTCGCTCTCTATTTGCCAAATTGCCAACACACCACCAGCAACAGCTGGCTCTTTGCCAGACCTATCGAAATTACTCTTCATCTCTTTAGGATTCGGCTGCTCTGTGGCGGTCAATGTTTGGATATTCTACCGAGTTAGCGGAGGAATGTTCAATCCCGCGGTATGACAACCTTCGACACCCTGATGATGACCCCCCAACGCACGCTAACAGCCTCTACGTAGGTCAGCCTCACGTTGTGGCTCATTGGTGCAATTCCAGCTACCCGCCTTGCTTGCGTCTTTGTTGGGCAGATGTTGGGTGGAATCGCAGCAGCAGCAGCAGTTTCCGCAACTTTCCCGGGGCCAATGACGGTTGATGTTCGGCTTGGTAGTGGAACATCAGTCTCACGAGGTCTTTTCATCGAGATGTTTGCTACGACACAACTAGTCCTCACCGTCACCATGCTTGCGGCTGTTAAGCATAAAGCCACTTATCTCGCACCAATTGGGATCGGCATCGCACTCTTTATTGGAAATATGTGTAGTAAGTTGCATCCATCTATCCTACTTTTACCGACGCGATTGTTTCTGATCGTTCTCCCTTCTCCAGGCATCTATTTCAGTGGTGCTGGCATAAATCCTGTGCGCGCCTTTGCCCCCGACGTGGTGAACCACTCTTTCCCGCACTACCACTGGATTTATTGGTTGGGACCCGCACTCGCAGCGCTTCTCACCGCATCATTCTACAATCTCCTTGAAGCCCTTGGTTGGAGGACTGCAAATCCTGGTCAGGATTATAACGATATCGAGGCCAAGGCCCAGGAACTGTCCGAGAAGCCTCAACGACCTGACTCGCGTGAAAATAGCGAGCCTTAGGTCACAAGGAACACTCAAGTTTAAGGGACGAAGCTTGACCTGGTTGGTTAGGGGTAGATGCGAACAGCGTCGATTGGAAATATTGGACAAAGTTCGAATTGCGGCCACTTGGGAAAGCGTCGGATGAATGAGCGGGTGTCTAATGTGTCTGTCATTCACGAGAATTTCGAAGATCATCAGGTCTTCTGACGTAAAATGCAGTTTTGGGTGTCATGACATAGGTATTTCATATTTCATCGAACTATGGCGCCGGTGGCTTTAATCTACAATTTCTACGTTGTTCGTGAGGCCAGGTATCGTGGTAGGTAGATATTTCCCAGGGACCGCCGCTTTGCAAGCATGAATCAAGCCCAGTAATCTGGATAGTGGGGAACAGGCAGGACAAGATCAAGATGCGAGGATGTCGTAGGCGTTGATCGACATCACTCTCTCGCCTTCATTAGCTTTGTCGAGCCCTTCCGTTCTAGCCTCTCACATTACATTAGTAGCACAAGAAAAGAGCTACGGAATATCTTCCTTCTACCATTTCGACCCAGCATCAGTAGTCTCAACAAGCCGTACAACCCAGACCCAGGGGTATAAGCCTGGCCTGGGGCCTGTACTGGTAGGCTTCCAGGCTTCCTTGGCAGTATACCTATTATAGGTGTAGGTGCAACTATGCTAAGTTGGCGCATGCCATACAGGCCGTTATGCAAGGCTCACCTTCCTCGGCCTGTACGTAATGTACGCCCAGGCCATACAAAGTGTACATCCTGTTGAGAGCGCTGCCCAGCGTAGCCTGCTCTATGATGGCATAATGCTCAACGCCTTTTCCCGCATCTCTCTCGCTCTTTCAGTGGACGCTCTTGACGCAAATTCCCCTTTAGGAGAGGGTGAGATTGCACTCACCGCATTTCACTGTCGCGACACGTCAGCTTCATGGGCTCGAGAGGCCGTTTTGTCTCCTTGACGTAATAGCCCCGCGGTATCCACACGAGTGGTTCATGGATCTAATTCTAACATTCGTGCTGATCGCTCAATGGTGCTTTATTGTTGCATCTGCATGCTGACACGGAATGGTTGTGCTGTGGATCAAAGATGCAGAAATGCGGCAAAATGCTGGGCCGATGTCGATCTCGGCTGCTTGCACTTCAGTTTTGTTGAACTTGTTGAACCAGGACTTTGGTCAGGGCCGGAAAGAAATCTTTGCCGAAATTAACTTATCCACCATTAATAGAGGCGAAGGAGCGGACGAAGCTCATTCCACAGAAGCGGAGACTTTGATGCGAGCTTTTGCCAGCTTGAAGCGGTTCCCGCCTACCAGTCGCAAGGGAATTGAATACGGCAACAGATCAACGCTAGAGCCTAATTTGCAGAGGAAATGATTACGCCTACAAAGACTATTAAGCCACAGGCCCAAGGTACCGCAATATCAGGCTCGCTTCCTAGCCCCCTTTAGCTCGTGTACCACATTTCGGACGTGTCAGTCGCAGTGTTACTTTTAGGGGCTTGATCCGTAGTTGAATGCGGCATTGGTCAGGTTTGACCTAGCGCTCTTCATGAAGCTGATTGGGGTCATTATCCATGAACGCTGCAGGACAGGACGCCGTGGATGGAGTTAGGGCAGAAGTCCTATTAGAGAGACTGACAGTAGGTTCTGCATTACGGTCTTGCGTCTCTAAGATCGAGATAGAAGGTAGCCGTGAGCGTAAGTGATCGGAGAAAATGGTGTTGCTATCTTCATATGTGTCGGTCAACGACCGTAGGTTTCGCTATAATCCTGCCGCAACTCGTTGCGGCTAAAATCGAAAAATATCCTTCATCGCTACTAGATCGAGAGCCTCCACTCCTTGATGAAGACAGTGATATTTAGCGTAAGCCTCGTCGGGAGCCGGGAGACCTCGTTGAAGCGCGTCTTTTCGCATTTCTAAGAGGGTTCATCTGATATGGAGCATGTCAGTATCGAAGTTCGCACGGGCCCGAGAGACATTGATCTCTTACCACACGTAGCAGTCTAACACCGAATTTTGATTCCTCTTAGTCTTCTTATTGTGCTTTTCGTTATCTCGAGTACTGTCTTTCTCTCGGTGCGTCTCTCATAGCCGTTGAATTCGGCCCGAGCTCTCAGCTCCTCCAACCGTAGCTTTTCGTTTCGCCATGATAGTGGAGAAGGCGGCCGTTAGAAAGAGGGAGGAAGAAGAAGGAGGGAGAAGAAGCGGGAAAACACGCGCTACTAGTCAACCTGTAAGCATGAAGGAACGAGTTTCCACGCTCTTAAGTATCTGTCTGTCGGATCCATAAGGGCAAGACGAAACGGTTGCGCAGGAGGGAGCCCAAAGTAGCGTAAAGAAGGGAGTTTATTTTCGGTCCCATCGATCGAGGGTGAGCGTGCACGCGAGCCGCGAGGCGCTCACCTTTCACTCACCCGTCGCGAGGTGCGAGTGTTGAAAGCGGCATGGTGTGGGTGAGTGGAAAGATAAGCTCCGGGGCGGATTTTTAGTTCTAGTATTTTGCTGCCGAAAGTTTTGCGGCCACGCGGAAGAATGAACCAACAACCTACAACACGTCAATTGTCAGACAATATCCCTACAGGCAAACCGCCTCCTTTTGTTTGGACCGGAATTGTCTAATTTACTTCTTCCCGATTCTAGCTGTCACCGAGACAGACTTGCGCGGGGGGCTATTGACTGCGTTGCAGCCAGCCATCCCCTGACCAGGCTCTGCTCCGGAGCAAGATGAAGGCATGGGTGCCTACGCTGGGGGCACTGGCATATCTGGCAGCGATTGTTGCTGGTAACGAAGTCCAGCTTGTATGCTAATTCATTCCATGGACGACTGCTTGCTAACAGTTAACCAGAAACAGGACGATGCGAACCGGCAACGATGTTCCGGCATGTACAGTCGAAAGTCATGGGGAGGATCGATCGACCCTTTCATACTCACAAGGTTCATGAAAGATGAATCAAAAGATGATGGCGATCCTCTTGTCAGCATAGTCATCTTCGAATGGCAAGATGAGCCCTTGATAGGACGATATACAAATCCAAATGATACAGTAGGTTGGCAACAAGCACATGAGGGAATACAGCTAAGAACTAGTAGACGGCCATCAAGCACACAATTTGCGACCCTGAGAGCGTTGCGGCCGGTCTCTGCACCGATGCAGAGCTGGGAGCTTTCATCCTCGCACCCAATGCAACGGAAATATCGAAGAATGCAATCACTTCGCAAGCTATACATCTCAAGGACCCTGTTGCCTTGAACTACCCTATCCGCCGAACAGGCTTCTACTGTGTTTCAACTTATGCCTATTCTGATGTCGACTACACAGCGGTTGTGGAATTTCGGAATTCCTATGGCGAGCTACCTGCCGCTCAAATCGCAAAGTTACCATTCTATGGTGGCCTCACAATCACATATGCTGTCCTTGGGGTTTTCTGGGCCTTCTTGTACGTTCAGAATCGATCTGATATTCTTCCTGTACAAAATTACATCACCGCAACAATAATATTCCTCATCGTGGAGCAACTGATGACCTGGGGCTTCTACGACTATCAAAACCGTCATGGCAACAACGCGCTCAACAAAGCTTTTATGGTCCTTGTGGCCATTCTCAACGCCGGACGAAACTCGTTGTCTTTCTTTCTACTACTAATTGTCTGCATGGGCTACGGCGTCGTAAAGCCAAGCCTGGGGAAAACCATGATCTATGTCAGGTTCCTCGCCATTGCTCACTTTATCTTCGGCGTCATCTACGCCGTCGCCTCGTTATCGGTGACTCCAGACTCAGCCGGTCCGCTGGTCCTGCTAGTCATACTCCCCTTAGCAGGCACCCTGACCGCGTTCTATGTCTGGACGCTAAACTCTCTCAACCTGACCATGAAGGATCTGATCGATCGCAAACAGAAGACCAAGGCGATGATGTACAAGAAGCTGTGGTGGTGTATACTCGGCTCGGTCATGGTCATCTTTGCATTTTTCTTCATCAACAGCTTTGCCTTCGCTGGAAGGAGCGAAGCGAACTTTGTGCCTGAACATTGGCAGACAAGATGGTTCGTCCTCGATGGCTGGTTGAATCTGGTCTACTTGTTTGATATTGCATTCGTGTGCTATCTATGGCGGCCAACAGCAAACAATCGCCGCTTTGCCATGAGTGATGAGGTATGTTCTCCCCGGTCCATTCATAATCAGCACTGACGATCGCACAGCTGGCGCAAGAAGATGATGGCTTTGAGATCAGATCAATGGCGGACTCATTAGATGACGAGGAAGAAGGCCGAATGCCTGGTGACCGAACGCCAGTACCGAATAGCAATGCAGCGCGGGATGCATCGCCTATACCTCCAAAACCTGCTCCCACTGCGCCTCCAGTCAATCCACGAGAATCGCTCGACGGCGAAACTATTTTTGCGGTTGGTGAAGATGGGGATAGGTGGTCCGAGGACGACGACTCGCCGCCAAACTCATCGGAACATAAGAGATTGACGGGTAAAGACACTTGAGAATGTCGCGTCATACCATAATTTGTTCTGGTATATCTTTTGCTTTACTAGCCCCACCATCTGCGTGGGAGTTACTGAGCATATGGACCGAGAAGTGGTAGATACGCCACAGCGTCGGGCCAATGAAGATCATCCTTTATGCCGTTTTCAGTCTGGCTTGGGCCTCTTTGGAGCATCTAGGATGGTTCTCTGTAGCATATGCAAGTATTTCAATTGCATGCACGCTATTTGCATATCATGTCCACCATACCATGCTTGCTCTTGTTCCGCCTCGCCTCATTTTGCTTCGTTCGTATTGACGAGGACCGTCTGCTTCGCCATCTCATTCAACCACCTTCTCCCAGGTGCGACCCGAGGTATTATGATGGTCAATGCCGCCGTCTTTTCCTCTTTCCTTCCCAACCAAACTCCTAGGTATGCTAAACCAGAAGTCAGGGCCAAGACAAATATCAATTCTGCCCAAATTTACCTCCTCAGTGTTCGCTGCTGGCTCCCCAGCCCCGGAGGAATATGAGCTAGCATCCTTCCCGCCCTCGAATTTTTGTTGAGTTGTTTGGGCCTCGGCCTCGTCCATAGCTTGAGCAATGGCATGCTCAATTTGACCAGTCACTACTCGATTACTCGTCAATGTGACTATTCCCGCGTCCCACCCATAGAAGAACACGCTGCGGTTGATGATACTGAGGCAAAGTTTATGGTTGACGACTTTGCTGGCGATGGAAACAGGTAGGCGCTTCGCCGGCGTGGAACCTGTGAGCACAGCGTCAAGATCGAAGTTGACTACCTTGATTGGCAGCCTCAAGCCCTCTGGAACCGCATGAGCACTGCAGGCCTTCAGTTCGAATCTCAGTTGTTCGGGGCTCCTCCCGGCCATTTGTCCACCGCCAAAGAAAATATCAGCCCGTTTCTTCTCGGTATCTGTCCCCATGGTCTCCGCAATCTCGCGCATGCGCCTCACAGCTTCCGTTGTACAGACGAGATCTCTTCCAATGAGGACTGGATAAAGGTCATCTCGGAGGAGTGGGGATGTGGCCTCCGCCATGATCTGTTTGAGGACCTCCTTCCAGTATCCGTGCGCCTGAGCAGTTAGGAGGTAGTCCTTTTGAATATGTGATATGTCGGAAATCAGGCCGAGGAGGATGGTGCAGTCGATGTTGAGCGTTGAGGTTGGCGGAGGGCCAGCGGTCGAGGGAAGCATATAGTGAAATGTGCGATCAGTGTCCTCCTCTCCAATATGAAGATAATCCGTGCCTAGGGCCCCGCTGTGAACATATCTGCCGTCGTCACGGCTGCCGCAATACACACCTATCCCGAGAGCGCGAATGTCTCTGATCACAGCATCTATCTCATCCATTTCACCTTCTTCGATATTGGGGAGAATAAATCTTACTTTTGGATGTCGGTACTGCACCCTTACAGCACCTGCAGCACGTTTCATCTCTTGCGCAAGTCTCACGATTTTGAGACTGTTTCCATTGTCGTGGCTGGGCCTCGAATGATCATTGCCACTGGCATCCGACTCGGAATCGGATGTACCGTCGTAACCATCCCATCCTTCTTTTGCCATTTCGAACAGCAGCCTCTTCTTTGTAATGGTCATAACCTTAATCCATTCCAAACCGTCGTCGGCTACAATGTCCACAATCATGTTTTGCTTTCTCTGCTTCTCCTTTCTGTTCCTCCTATCCGCTATCCTTGGTGATAGGCTTTCCATGCTCAAGCCATTTCGTCCTTGACATGGGTGAGAAACGCTTCGTTGGAGGGCCTTGATACCTTGACAGCGCTTGGCAATACCCCAGACAGTTTCATACCATGACAGATTCGAACTGTCGATGCTGTGTGCAACGGCGCTTGGATCGTCCGTCGCTATCCCCTGATCCATAGCTTCAGGGCGAGGTTGTGGACAGAACTTCTCGGATGGATTTACATATCCGGAGAGCGCCCTCCCACCTGAAAGATCCCCTTGATTCAGAGAATCCTGTCCATTGTGTCGGGGATCAAAGACCGAGTTTGCTAAGAGGTCGCCCAATTTCTGCAAGTGCCTCTTCTCTGCTTCGACACTGCCCTTGAATCGGCGAAGCTCGGCATCTTTTCCTCTGTTCTGGGCGTGCAAGAAGGACTCGAAAGCCGTAACCTCACTTAGAAGAGCCTCAGATCGTTTCAGCAGCGCATCTAGTGAAGCACGCACGGTTGTAGCGCTAGCTGGAATCTCTGCGTTCTTCGGAGTTGCTTGATCTTCCATCCCTGGTATCTTGTGTAAGGTAGACTGGAAATAGAGCGTAGTGAAGTATGAGCTCTCGTGGTGGAAGCTGCGGCGCCGAATTCTTTGGCAGCTAGAAATCAACGTCAAGCTCACTTCACCATCACGCCCTCGACGCTGCTTTTACCGCCGCTCTCTGGTGAGTGAAGGTGAGTGCGCGGTGAGCAGGGGCGGTTGACGGTGAATCGCAGGTGAGTGTCTTGTGGTTTATACTGACGCTCGCTCGAAGCCTAAATCGGCGGCGCTCAATTTTTGGTGGCCCTTGAGAAGCTCCCGTTGCTTCGTAATTGCGGAAGTACCGGTCCAGGATTTGGGTTGCTTGGTGGCCGTCAAATATGTAATAAGAACGCCAACGTCACTTTTCAGCGTTGCTCTTCTCGATGCTCAAGATAGTCTGCCGCTCGCCCTAATTCTTTGTCGTCTTCACTCAGTTGTGCGTTATAGGTTTCGAAGAGAGTTAGACAAGTGTGGGTAGTCGCCAGCTGTATACTGCTTTGTGACCTTGCTAAGCGACCTTTTCTTTCAGAAGTTTACTCCTTCTAAGCCGCCTTTTACCTGGCCAAGTCTAACTGAATCCTTATATACTACAAATCGGAAACTATTATCAACATTTGAGAAACGGGAAAATCCGAAAGGATGGGGCATTGGTCAATATCATATTTTTTTGTCATTTTTGACACCCATAAAAAATGCTATGCAACCTGTAACTAGCATCTCTCGTGAAAGCGAGTTCTGCACCGAGTCCATTCGACTTTTGGCTGCGCTTGATCGTCTTATTTTGCACGGCAAACCACTTAGCGAAATAATTTCGCGGCCCCCCTGCGGACTTGTGGTTGTTTCCCTTGGCGGTGCGGAGCACCCGGACACGCGTGATCACCAATCTTTGCGATAATCCCAAGTCACGACCAGCCTAATACCTCATAATGCTAGGAACTGACGCTTGCTTCGCTCCTGAGTTTACGTGGTAGACTCCTCCAAGATGTAGCAACTCAAAGCCGGTCTCCGAACAGCAGACTCCCCTCTCTACGCAGCTACCACCTCCTCTTTCAGATGCGACATTATTGAGCAATCGAATCAGATGCGGGCACCTGAGTTGATGACAGAAGATACCGCACCAAACAAGATGGCCCTGGGATAAATATTTCCATCATCGATGCCAACTCGACGTTCCGCAGCTTTCGAGAAAAAGGGCGTTGGCATGGCAGAGGCTTACAGAATTTTCTTACACAAATGGAAGGGGTTTATAGGGGCCTCACGGAGCCGCCACATCGTGGAAGTCTCTCACCATCAGCCTATATGAGCCCAGGAAGTCGGTAAGATGCAATGTCGTCTCGAGATTAAGAAGCGAAGCATACTCCAAAAGCTGAAGGCAAAATTCGAAGAGAGGCGACAGGGGTACCAAGCTCAAAACATGCGCCCAGCGGCTGTAGCAACAGAAGTCTCCTAGCCTACGACGAGGACTTCCGGCCTTTCAAGATCGTGAGCATGCTGTCGGCTATGCAGGACGAAGACTCGAAGCATCCCAGTCTATGCAGTGTGACCTTCTGGGTACACACATTGGTCGTACAAAGCATCCGATAGAAAAGCTCACTCACTGGAGTATCTACGGTGCATGAAGAGGACAGGGACTGGACAAAAAGGTGAGGTGCGTCCATCTTAAAAGCAGTAATACCAGAGCTGAGCTTATTAGCAAAACTGAAGTGTTCCAAGTTGCCCTCACTACCAGCAGTTGGCTTTCGTGTTTCTTGATTTCGTTCTGTAATCGGCCGGGAAATGGATAAAGCTACAGCGAACTTGGATGTGGATAGCGGGTCTGCCGCACGCTTCTGAGACAAGTGGCTCTGCACAGGCACTTGGTAGCAGTGAGTGAGGAGCTCGCCCAACACACCATGGAATGTGATGAGCAGTATACCTCTGGACTGATATCGCATTCCCAGGAAGGTGACAGCCGCGAAGACCTCACGCCTGACTTTGTCGTCTTGGCCGCCTCCTCGCAGTTGCAAGTGATGTTAAACCCAGTCCTCTGCCATATGGTGGAGACGAGTCAAGGGCCCCGTCGGGAGCGACCGAAGACGAAAGGCAGAGTTGTGATCAACGCTCAAAAGAGCATCCGCGACGGGACGAGGTCGGCGTGCAGTACATGTTAACAGGATTGGACAATTAGCGGACTCTCTTCTGTATAGATCCTATGCCGGCTGCTCTATTGTGACGGCGATGCTCTGTCAATTCGCTAGATCTCTGTTTGAATGTTTGACCTTCACACCAAAGGTTGATAAGTGAGACCTTCAGATCCTGATAAGGGAACCAAAAGCCTCGAGAAGCACAATGATAATGTGTCCTGCTGTCAAACGAAATTTCTATACCTTTCTGGCCTCATCATTGCGGGACGGTTGGAGAGGTGTTAGCCTAAACACAGCCGCTCTAACCAAGAAGCTTTCTGCTGGTGTTGGGTGCATTAGGGTCTCACCGTCTCACCAAGGGGGAGGACTTGCACGGACTGAACACAGCTACATCAGCTGCGCAAGATGCACAAGGTAAGCTCGAACAACACCTCTCCTCACGGATAGTTGATTCATCAAGGTGATTCTTTCAGAACTCTGCTTTCCGCCATTCAAGTCGCATATTTTGCGAATCCTTGACATGGACTGTTCAACCAGGTTACAGATGCGACATATATGTCTAGCTGCTACTCATCAGTTCACTTCTAGGACCCTTGGCGATGCCGCAGTCACCCTCTAGCATACTCACGAACCACCCGCAATATTGAACCAAAAAGGCTCCCACACCCGCCCTAGCCCAGACCTCACTTCACACTTGTCAACCATCCCTGGCGCCATCGTCTTGGTGGTGCCGGCGAACAACGCTTTACGGAGCGGCCCACGCAGCCGCACCAGCTTCAAGGTACTGATACTGTCGCCAGTGGTCACAATTCGCACCATGTACCTCCTTACTAACAGCTTCCTTGCCTAGAGACCTGAGTTCAGCAAGGCCAAGCCACTCTCTCAAGACCAACTTCAATCCTAGTGGTACTCATCACTTAAGTTACGAGATCACGCCGCTCTCGACATTTGATTCTGCTCCTGCTGAACTCATCAGTGCTCAGAGTCTGCTACTCGCCGGTCCTAAAGCCATGGCCGATTACGTGCAGGCCGTAGCTTCATTTGCCCAACGAATGGGCCGACGGGTGTATGGTTTTGAGAGCATTTACCACTGGGGCTCTAGCCCAACTTTGTCACGGCTCTTTGTGATGGTTCTTCCTGACCGAGAATTGCAGCCGCTGGACCTTGCAACGGAAGAGCTCACGTCGATGACTGTGAAGCAGTAAATGGTGGCTGCTAGACCAAGATCGTTCAAGATCGTTCAAGAACGTGGAGCTGGACAAGATCAAACGCAGTTGACTATAGTATGGGACAAAGCTTGTGAGGTGAGGATAACGGGATGCTCGTTTAGGAAGATTGTATTTGCTGACAAGACATGTGGGTATGCCGATAGACTGCGTGGAAAAGATGTTGAAGTTTGTGGATGAGGCTGCTGGAGTTCGTGGCGCAATTGGCGTTTAACAAGTTGTGGAAGATGGACAACCCAGTACCAAGAGCCTCTAACGAGACGAGAGAAGGATCTGAGCTGTTAGACATTGAAGAATGAGGAGCAGATCTCTTACCAGCTTCTGTCAAGAATACCATTATGGTTTAGTGCATGTTGCTGTGGCTCTCTATGGTGTTGCAACTGCAGACGCCGTGCTCAGTTTTTGTTCAATCTCAGTCTGTGGACCTATCTCTCTTTTCTCAAGCGTAGACAGGTTCGAATCTCTAAGTCTAGTGCAGGACTATCTTGATGGGTGTCGAGACGACTGGGTCGAAGCACCCTGCAGGTTGGGTCTGAAGATGGCCACTTGAGCCTGTTCTCTTCCGTCGCCTCGTCCACGGTCTTTGGTCGGACATCTCGATGAACACAATCGCTAAGTCTCAGGCGTCTATGGGGCGAGGTTCCGCAAGTAATTGGGAGGAGGCAGCAGTCCTGATGGATCCATGTCAGTCGACTTGTCTGCGCAATATTGCGAGCACTCAGCTTCAGAATTGCGGCTATTGAGCTTTGATGTGTCGATGGCCTGAACCAGTCGTCTTGAGGACGTTTTGAAGCTTGAGTGGCAGCTAGTGGTGGCAGTATTGGTCGTGTGAGACACGACACTGGCAAATGGCTGCATCAAGGCGTCTACGACATGTACATGATGATGGCGAAGCTCGCTGTCCATACTAATGGTCGTTCTGGACATGTGTTAAGACAGGGCTACCTTGACGAACAATGCCTTTCAGCGTCGAGCATCCATCCTTTGTTCCTGTCTCCACTGGCTTATAGCTACTAGTCGCACTCTCACCAACGACTACATTACGGCGTTTGACCACAGCGAGGGTGTGGCATTACTACGAGTATCTCTTCTCTGAACTCTTGCACAAGGCATGAGTGTCAATGAAAAGGTTTCAGGTAAGCACCACAGCAGTGTAAGGCAGTGCCCCCTTTGAGACTTTCAAAAATTGCAAGACTGCAAGACTTATGACCTGTGGAGTCATGCAGGACCTCACCAAGGCTGGTGGAATGCCTTTCCAAAAAATACCCATAGGCCCGGGGAAGGGAGAGCATTTGGTCAGGACCTATGGGTCTAGAGAAACTGAAGAAAAGAAGGAGAAAATTTTGGAGACGCGGGTTTTTGTACCCATGAATTAGCGCTTGAACGAATTGGGACGCGTGTTGGGAAGGCGCAGGAGGGAAGTGCGTGCCCAATGTGCGTGTGAACGAATCTGCGGTGTCCCAGCTTCATTTCACTCTTTCGATCTCCAAAGCACAGACAAGGGGCACAGTTACGTCTTCGATATTTCACCATTATCCACTAGAAAGCTACAACTCGTCATGCTGGCAAGTGACGGCGTTCCTGTCCTTCGAGGTCACTTCAATGGCACCCGCCAATCCTGGACCGTCCGTCCTGCCATTGTGACAGGCTTTGTCCATATTCCGTCAAAGCTTGACGTAGACTTTGGCCACAACCCGACGCCCGCCAATGCAATGCCATCGACATGTGCCGAAAACCAACACAATGCACGCCTTAACGACAGACTCCTCGCAATCCAGTTCTTGCAAACTCGTTCTGCCTCGCAGGCTCGCTTTGCAGGCTGCCGTGGCCTGACCACACGAGACGTTCTTGTTCTCTTGGAAACTATGCCACATGAGCAGGGGGCTAGTGAGGACCAGGCCTCTCTCGTACTTGTTGCAACTACTACGCGGCCGAGCCTTGCTGATCGCCAGCTCGGTATTTCACAATTCACAATTCCATCCTTGGGCCGTATCACGAACTACAGCATGGGTGGTGCAGAGGCTGGTGCTACGGTCGAGGCTGATGCCGAATGCTGCAAGAGACCGAGGATAACTTTACCTGTCAAGAGAAGGTCGGTTGGATTGGCCGCTAGAGGAAGTCACACCTCGCCTCGGGCTATATACATAAAATGAGGCTATTAATGGCAAGCTGTGGATGCTCCTTGCTATAGTACTTTCCATTGTCAGCAGCGATGTGAAGTCATGAAGACCATGTAGGGGAGAGTTTCGGTCCTTTCCGCTCAGTCGACAACTTTAGGGATCTGCGGTTGAGTTCTTTAGGCCTGGTAAGGAGAGCTTCTGTAGTTGGTGCCCAATGTTGACATTAGAGAGCTGAACACCGCTATCAGACTCCTCAAGGGCTTCAGGTAAATCTGTGGGTCGGCGAAGAACTCATTTGTGCTCACATTGTAGCCCTCAACACACGCCATCAGAATGAACGACAAGCTCAAAGTACCATCTAGACCAACCAGTACGGCATCCGCGACCAGTTACAAAATCCTCATTCCACCTTCGCAAAAAGGCGACAAGCTCAAGGCTCGTACTATCGCCCTTCGCACAACACACCTCAACACTGTTCACACAGCCATAGACCATTATACCGGTTCGATATCACTGAACTCAACAAAGTCCAGAAGCCACTACACGGCAGAGTCCTTTCCATCAACTTCAACACTCCGATCAAATAGACCAGCAAGCGCCAAGAGAGCAGCAGTCAACCAATTATATGTGTTGCGAGCTAGCATCGCCCCAGTACTTCCTCTCCTGGTGTCCTTCGAGGAAGAGCAAAGGAACCCTCGGCGAAACAGAGGCGCGCACACTTGAACCTACATAGGCTGAGACGCCTCAAAAACAAATCGATCTACCAGCCATTGGGGCCGCCTCTGCATGATCTTCGACAACTTTTCTCCTTCGAACTCCGCCGCCTTCTCACAAAGACCGTAATGTCTCCCTTAACTTGAAGGCTATCTACTCAGAGCTTGCATACCGGAATGCCTGCTTTGGCGGACATACCTCAATTGAGCCATTTCCAATGATTCTCTGGGTTAGTGGAGCCTGCAGTTGCAAAAGCCTAGAAAGACTGGCAAGGTCATTCAGTTGATCAGCCTTGTTTCGATCTCAATACAGGCGGCGGACGCACCTTCTTCAGAGCCACGCTCCCCCAAGGGTCACCGATAACCAGTTGCTACTCTTCTCGTCACAGCTCCCAAATACCTCAACGCCACGGGCCACGTTTCTGGCCACCGTCAGTCGTCTATGCGCCACTACCTCCGCTTCAAACATAGCATTTGCCTTGGTTTTCTCAGACCGTCACACGAACGCTAGAAGCATCAACAGCATCGTGGAAGTACGCCTTCTTCTGCCTTGTTAATCAGCGCACGTGAGGCCTGATGCATGCCTACTTGCCCAAAACCTATCCTCCAAATCTGTAAAAGGTGCACGAAAATCGAGCGAGCCTCACTTGACCGACCAAGATGCCTCAGCCCGAAGAGCCACCCCGCGAAATCTCGTCAGGAAGTAGACGATTGTTGGAACACAGCCTCTCGTTGCAAGAGGAGGCTTACAAAGATTTGGTGATATGGACACGATGGCCGGGGGCTTTCGACATTGAACTATGCGGATGAAGGTCACCAAAGTGAATACAGTCTCCCGCAGTCGTCCCGGGCCCAAACTCCAAAGCAGACCTTCTGATAACTTTATACAATTCCTTCGCCGTCTTTCAGTCTTCCCAACTAGCGCTAGTCTCATCCACTTCGCTGTCCAGTCTAGGATCGCAGAAAGGAGTCAAACCGAGACGAGCATATAGAGATCAGGTGAGACGAAACATGCAGTCAACTTCGCAAGCCTGCTCCTAGCCACGATCGAAGAAGGTAGTTATTCATTGCAGCAAGAGGTCGATATGGAGTCAAGCCGCTCTTCCGGACAATTCAAGACAAATGTCTTCTCACATCTGAGGCAAAATCATTCTTACCGTTTGGTTGGAAACCTGAGTGGGATATTAGGAGCCTCATCGAAGATGATGACTTCACAATGGGTGAACAATATTCAGAAGTGCCAACAGGGTATGATGCTTAACCAACAGGTCGTGAGCAGAAGCCCCCAAATCGTGAAGTGAAAATTGCTCGGAAGCTACACTGCACAACTCAATTCACCGCCTAAATCCTACCGAGATCCTGAAGATTGACATTTCTGACGTCTGATGCTCAGAGTTAACCTGGACATTACCTAATATGCGCTTCATTTTAGCCACATGGCTCAGCGAAAGTATTGGGATCTTGGCTGTTCAGACAAGGTGAGTGCTTCAGAAGGTGATGCTACACCTATCGGTTACTGAATAGTCTACCAAGTGCCTCGCAGAGATTAGAGCGGAAGACGAGACTATGCTCGGTTCTCCAAGCAGTTAAGGCCAGACTTCATGTGGACGCCCCCGTCGGTATCAACCTAAGTGACGGATCGACTCCGTCATCATTGCCAAGATGGTTGCGCATCTCATCAAACAAGAAAAGGCCATCAACGGTGACAGTGATGAAACCCATCACCTGCTTCGGCATTGGTTTTAAAGGAGGCGATGAATTCGACGAAACAGGTGAGCATCGCTGCCTCTCAATCCTCCTGGCTGCTGACTAATCGCTAACTGAAGCTCTCGCTATTGCGATTGCAAGATGCATGTTACAATCTAAGGCTTGGGAGGTTTGCAGTTCGGTGCAAACTCGCCAAGGAAGGTGTGCTCGTACAGCTCCGGGGAGCTGTGGGCGCGAGCACTCATAGCAGACCTAGCAACCAGTGCTCGAACAGCTCGCAGCGCTCGAGGGGCCGAGCAACCAGGGCACGCATGGCATGCCAAGGTTCCGTAGGTATATAGGCAGACTTATGGAGCGGCCCCGGGGGCTCTCCATGGTCAACTCTAATCAATAGATTGCATCCCCTACATCTAGTTACACTTGCTACGATCATGTGTCACGTGCCCCCTACTCCTTCAGCATAGAACTGAATAGTCTGACGACCCCCCTAGTCACACGCCCTGACTAAGCGAGCCTAGCAAGGCCCGTAACGATGCACAGCGGAATCGCTGGACCTTCCATTTGTCACAAAACGTATGATGGAAGAGTCACTGACAAGCAAGTCCGAAGATGCGACCTATCACGCCGAACACCACAACCCCGATTTGGACTATATTGCTAAGTTCGCGCTTACAGAACTTCCACAAGAACGTAGGGAAAGTCGTTCTTTCTAGTAGGCCCTGTCAGGCTGAACACCTCCGCAATGGAAATATACGAACGCTTTTGACGACAGATGACAGGGAAAGGGTCTGATGAGCATTTTAGAGGCTTACTGGCACTTCCTGCCCGATTTCCTCCGCGAACCATACCGAACCTGGCACGAGCAACCGATGACGGACTGTGAGCGACAGGCTTTAGCGTTAGCCAAAGAACGCGGCTCCGAACCTGACTACAAAGGATTCAAGCCCTCTCTCACCACGTTCAAATCAAATGTAGCACGTCGAATGTTCGGCGACGCTTCCACAGCCTCCAACCTCTGGACCATAACCATGGCGCACTTCACTCCTTGGACGAAAGTCTTCGGCGATCTCGAGCCCCAGGAGACGAGAGCCAGGAAGGAATGTACCAATTTTGAGATAGCATGACTCAATTACCCGCCGTGGGTCAAATTCAAATAACGACCCCACTCCCAACTCATTTGCTCCATCAAAATCGTCGTATTCCACGGTTCGCATGAATCTCCATAGCAAATGAGAGGCGGCATAGTCGTAAAAATGCCATTAGGCAGCTGCACTGTTTCCAGGCTGGCAAGAATCACAGCCGCGAGCGCAGTCAGCATCATAAGCCCTGTGTAAAGCTTATACCATAAGCTTTGAATACACGGGATGATTGTCGACGCGTGGTCTCGTTGCAGAACGAGTGCGGGTGTAATGAGCAGGAAACCGGTGCAGAGCTCGAGGTACAGAATTAGATAGAGGAGGTCGGATACGCTGAGCGGTTGATTCCGGGTGTAAGGGTTGAACATTGCAGTGATATCTCTGATTGCGAGAGCCATGAGTCCGGATATGGAGAGGATCCACCACGCTCGATACGTCAGGCATTTCCAGCTCCTTGTGTCAAGCAGCCTTCTCTCTTTGATCAGTTGAGACTGGCACTCTTCAGGATCTTCACGCATCACCTCACTCGTCCTGAGTGCCGTGTACTCTTTCCCAAGCTCTCCTGTCTTGTAACCCAACTCGTTTCTCTTCTTCGGAAACGTATATCCCCACTCGTTACTAACCCAGGCCGCAGCAGGCAGCCTCAGCAATCCCAACAACCCAATCGGCAAAAACGTAGTAGGTAAACCATCCGGAAAACCGATGAAGATCGAGACCACATTCCCCACCAGGAAAAATACTGCTTGCACACCTTGCAGCGCCAATACTATTGTTGCTAGAGTCGAACCAGATAAGAATTTTACGTGGCTTGATTCAGGAGGGCTGGTCAGGTAACGGCGGGAGAGGAAGAGGGCGCGGTCTGTACCGTCCCAGCGACGGGTTTTGGTGTCCCAGAATGCGGCGTTGGCGGCTGCGAGGTCTGCGGCATCCCACGAAGGGGTTCGAAGGCGGAAATATGCAATGCTGTAGTAACGCCAAACGAGAGTTATAGGGTTGAATAAGGTTATGCGTTCAGTCCAAGGCGGAAATAGCGACTCGGATAATGGGGTGGACCCATCGTCTGCGGATTCTGGTGACATGACGACGGTCCTTGGAAGTCCCAGTGCGAGATGTGAAACTAGAGGAGCTAAACAAAGCGTGAACATTGTGAACCATTGGTTTGTGTCGTTGAGTTGGGACTGGTGTGTGAATACTATCTTCAAATGGATGCAATATGCTAAGGGAAGGCGGCTCAAAACGAGGAAAAGGACAACGAGGCATTTTGAGAAATTTGAGGAGGGCATCGTGAATAGGAACTTTGGAAGACAGAAATCTTCAATCTTTCACGTATAGCGAGGGCGACAGGGAGGGCAAATGACGGATAAGAAGTAAAAGTTCAAGGCACGCATGGAGTCAACTGAGCAACCTTCAATTCTGGGCCAGGTCATTTCAACTTAAGGAGCATTGATCGGAGAGTCGCCGCACCCTAAGGTCGAGCCAGGGTCAATGCAGCATCCCACGACTCAAGTCGTAGTGTCGAATGTTCAACGGTTGAGAATCGCACCGGGAGATCTTCGGATTTGCGCCCATGAAAAAAAGTTGGCGCCTACTGCTTCATCCTTTCAATCTTACCCGCCTCGCGAAGCCCAAAGCTAACTAGGGCGCTGTTTCACCTTGACACCTCAAACATACAGTCCGGGGGTGTCTTAGCGCAGTTTTGGTGTCCTAAGATCGCTCTTCTGATGCTGGACTCCATCGAACAAACAGCGGGATCTTTGAACGGCGTGTGTCGCTCATAGTAAAGATGATAATACTCCGTTGACACATAATCCGTCAGACATGATGAGAAATAGCGCCGCGCTTTGAAAAGGCTATTGCGCGATGAAAGCGGAAGAAACGCAGTGGATCGCATGTCATGGTAGAACTCAGAAGTATCTAGAAATCAGTATGTCTTGTTGGTAAAATGCAGGGCAGAGCGAACTGAAATATTGGCTCTGTTAGTGGGTGGTGGCCGTGCTGTCTCTACCCCCAGCCATCTTAAAATGCGGCTTCTTTCTCATCACCTACCCATGCCCTACAACTTCACATTGACTACCTCGACGGCCTCTTTTGCAGTTCTGTCTATACAAGACTTCATACTGACAGCATGGTGTTGCAAAGCAGCTATTTCTCTCCACCCTACACGCCCGCCTATGCGCCCGCCTGCGGCGCCTTTAACAAGCCCGCCTGAACTGCCTGGTTGTACTTCCGGGTAGGTTCGATTGTTGGCAATCTCAGGCATCACTGCCACCACGACGTTGTGCGCTCCCATCCGTCCCATGGTATAGCTATTCTGGTTGCAACTCGACCGGAGACTCTCATTGATTTCATCCAGCATCCCTCCCACGGCGGCCAGCTCAACCCCCATCGGGCAGATCAATGCCCCCGAATAGTCCTTGCGGGGAGAGCCGTCGAGGAGAATAGTCCGTCATCACCGTGTGGTATAGTAAGAGAATGTTTGTCCAACAGCCCTGCTCTTGCATCACTCAAGCACCCTTCCACATCTTCGGACATTAGACGTTCTCTATCCACTGCTCCCGGGCGTTTTCGCACTACTCTTTCCTTCTACCTCTTCCTCTACTTCGGTCGTCGTATCTGGCGTCATCATGTCTCGTGCTTTGCTGATGAGATGCTCGGGAAATTTACTCGGCTCCTTCGGCTCCTTCTTCATTGACGCCTCCTCGTTCGCCTTTTTCGTCCTACCTTCTCTGTCTCCATGCAGCCGCCCTGTCAGCGACTTGCAATACGTCCTGTCCAGCACATTACTCATCAGACATTCCTCGTAATTCCAGATCCCGCAATTCTCGTCCACGTACTTGAACATCGAGGAATAAGCATGTGGATAAGGGTATGTATACTGCTACGTTGGTGATATCGGTTAATGCTAGCAGTGGCGCACTCAAAGTTTGGAGAAGAAAAGTCAATTCCAATGTGGTTAGCCTGTGCCAGCAGCTGCTAAACGGGCAGTAACGAGAGCCAGGCGACGACCGGCGGCTGCTGCCGGGCTCGGGACCAGAGGCTGAGGCTTAGATAGTGTGAAGGGGGTCGGTTCGTGGGGTTGGATGGAACAACAGTGGGCAGGCAAAGGAATTCAGGCTTTGCCGTACCACTCAGCCAGGTACGGCCAACCCCCGATTAGGCGGGGCGTATGCCTGCCTGCAGCAGAAAGAGAACGAAGAGGATTATACTTGTCTGTCTACCCATGTCCACTACGGTAGCTACTTACACTGTCCGACTCGTCCGATTGCAAGCGTGACCCACCTAAAGCCCCCCAATCTACAGCTAATCTGATAGCCACAAACGATACGTCGCCTCGTCGTTCTTGCGCTTTCTAGGCCTTTCGACAATGAGATCGGTAACACGTACCATCAGAGTTATTTTTGTCATGCTATGCCAACTTGCCAAGCCTGCCAGGAAACCCAACGATAAGACCCCCGGCTGGACGAGAGACGGTATGAGATTCTCTCTAGCGTTCAGCTTATTTCTGTACGTAGTAGAGCAAAAGTTACCATTACGCATCCTGGTCACTTCGGTGATCGTGTGGTCCGGCTGGACATTCATGTCGCCCGTTAGCTAACTCTAGAGGTGTAGAGAGGTACACCTAAGCCAAGCGCCCCCAGCACCTGACACAGGGCCACCCTCGCGTCTTCAGCCAAAGCTGTTTTGAGAGGTGCTCATCAGTCGCCGGTATGGAGGCTTTCCTCGGAGAACCAGCCGACCATCGTCACGTCGACTATTTTCTGAGCCTGGAGAAATTCCACCAGCAGGGCCTTCCTTGCAAACTTCCTGCCCGTCTCGAAGAAGCCTTGAAGAGTGATTCCCGTCTCGTTGAACTGAAAAGTGAAGCCCAGACGCTCACACAAAAGACGGCGCGGATTTCGCACTGGCCGAAGCGAAGAGCCAACTTAGCAGCTACCAGAGAACCCTGATTGGGCACAACTTTTCGCCGGTAGCAAAAACAAATGGGTTCGGGATCAGGGATTGGAAAATTCTCACCTAAGGGAAAGAGCAGCCAAGTAGCTTCTGCAAGACGGATCGTGCACAATCTGTCTCCTGATCCCTAAGCGAGGTCGCCTTGCTCTGATTATGGCTTCGGACGAACCTCTCTCCGGCTGCGATGTGGCGCGCAATGCAGGAGCTACACTCCATACGCACCCGAGATTTCTGTTATATCTTCCGGGACTCGGACTGTCCACCGGTAACAAGGTAGATATAGCACAAAGTGCCTGAAGTGGGTCGCGCTTGCAATCGGATGTGACGGACGGTTTACTATAGCTCCTGTAAGCAGGACGGTAAACCTCAGTACTTACCCGAGAAGGTTAAATATCCACTTGATAAGATCCCAAGGCTGTCTCGTTGCATAGACCCGTACAGCGGTGCTTACGAAGCACAAATCTATGCCACCCAACTGTTAATCACTTGTTCGAATGGAAGGGCAAAGAATATAGAAGAGTAATATTGCCACTTGTCACAGGTCTCGTAGAAACCGAAAAATATAGTACATGTAGCACGCAAATGTCATGGTTGTGGGCGGGGTGGTTGGCAGTATTATTCAGGTTGGGTAGCCCCCTTGTTGAGCAGCTGCCGGACGACCTGGTCGTGGCCCCCCGCCGAAGCCGCCTGCAGCGCGTTGCCGTACACTCCTCCTTGCGCGTTGACGTCAGCCCCGTTGTCGAGCAGCCGCTGGACGACCTGGTCGTGGCCCCAGTACGAAGCCGCCTGTAGCGCGTTGCCGTACGGTCCTCCTTGCGCGTTGACGTCGGCCCCGTTGTCGAGCAGCCGCTGGACGACCTGGTCGTGGCCCCAGTCCGAAGCCGTCTGTAGCGCGTTGCCGTACCGTCCTCCTGGCGCGTTGACGTCGGCCCCGTTGTCGAGCAGCCGCTGGACGACCTGGTCGTGGCCCCGGGCCGAAGCCGTCTGCAGCGCGTTGCCGTACG
>Ga0335072_10000758_pt1 | contig 58023 bp, 47 predicted proteins | sample Lox_Sample_21_FD_206725 | JGI IMG/M metagenome (GOLD analysis project Ga0335072, IMG submission 206725) | Soil microbial communities from Loxahatchee National Wildlife Refuge, Florida, United States - Lox_Sample_2.1 | ecosystem: Environmental > Terrestrial > Soil > Wetlands | place: USA...
CGCGCCAAGGTTGGCTTTACCTACTGTGGCGTCCTAATCCTAAAACAGCTTTCACTGTTAGACTAACTGTGCCTGGGCCACCGCCCCCTCTCCGTCCAGGGTCTACGGGGGCTTATCTACTTCCGATGGCGTTGGACACAGCCCCCATTTCAAAGCCTTATGGACAAGGCTGAGTTTTGTGTTTCAGAGCCTTAACAAATGTGGACAGCCTAATGATGCGCCGATGTTTGAACTGCCCAGCATATATGTATTTGCACCACCCGAATTGGATTAAATGCCACCTATATCTCGTTAACACGAGAGTCGGCACTCCTTCCTCTGCCAGGTATGGTGGATGAACAGAAAGTCGCTAATTTCCATGGCATTTAAAACCCTTTTCAAACGATGGCGGCGCACGAAATCTGATCCCTCTGAACGGCCGTCGGTGGCTAATGCAAGTCACCAATTACCTCCTGAACCGAAGCCCAACACAGTGTACGATGGAAGCTCCAACAAGGTTGACCCTACAGGGGCTGACGCGAGTCCTCGCATCGTGGAACGCTCCGCTACTTCTGATGGGAGGCCGGAAGGTGCCTTGAAAACGCCGCAACCACAAGCCGGTTCACCTTCACCAAAGCGCTCGACAGACGGCCCTGGTCTTTCGAAAGGTGGCACCGCTCGGCCGCGCCTAATGTCTGCTGTGGAAGCAACTTCTTCAAAATATCCGGCAAATCCTCATCTCGTCTCGTATGGATCCGGCCTGCTCTCGAACAAAGTCAAATGCGATGTCGTACTGGTCTATAACGGGAAAGAATACCATGACCTAAAGGACAGTACCATCGAATGGCTGGACCCGTCGCAATATAAATCCTTTGACCAAGCATCAATTCGCGTGCTTCGAGACCACGGCATTCCGGAGATCAAGCAGCTGTACCGCAAATCAGGACGATGCCGCCTTATCAACGATAGCAATCACCACGAGGTCGAGTCTAAGATACTTGAGGATGAGCGGCAGTGGTCGGAAGTCTTGCAGCTCTTGATAACGTCGTTCTTTCGAGCAAATCCTTATGTGCCCTTTCATCTGGAGATACGTTGGGAATATTCCGACCTAGCTATCAATAAGGTCGAGGGCGAGAGATATGTGGTCACTGTGCAGAGGGCAATTGAGAAGAAGCTCAAACGAAATTGGCAAGACGACGAATTTATTCCGCGAAAAGACCTAGTTGAAATCTTCTCTGAGAGCACGATCAAGGAACTCATCAACAACGACAGATCAATTCAACTCAACTCAGATGCCAAGGAAAAGTTCATCGAAGATGTTACATACTGTGCAACTCGCCTACTTGCTGTCTGCGTTTATGCCGACCTGCCTTTGGCCTGCCTATACCACTTGATGAACGGTGTGGAACAGAAACACAAGGATACTGACCTGCCCCTTACGCAAATACACTGTCCCGAAGAGGCATACAGTAAGAAGTTCAGGGACTTGCTCAAGTGGCAATGTGGCTTCATCGCGCACGAATTCGATGACGATAAGGGACGACCAAAGCATTGGCAACTCAAAGACAAGATAATTGTACCTATCATGTTTGACAAAGTCCAAGACAAGCTTGGTGAGGGCGGCTTTGGGATAGTCTACAAAGTCTACATTGACCCAGACCATCATGTCTTTTCGTCAGACCGCAACAGGCCCTATGCCTTGAAGATTTTCAAAGAACTGGGTTCCAGGACAGAACTCGACTTTAAACGAGAGTCCGAGACATTAAGCACGTTGTCAACGCTCCCCCATCCGCACATCACTCCGCACCTGGCATCATGGACCCAAGACAGCAAGTTCTATATGCTGTTTCCATGCGCTGAGACACATCTGGGGCAATTCCTCCGAACAAGGCCAAATCCTGAGTTGGACAATACATTTGTGCTTTGGCTACTCCAGCAACTGAAAGGTCTTGCCGACGGCGTACGCCATATCCACAACTTAGGTCCGTCAGGCCTAGGTCCAGAAGCAATGGCCAGAGACCCTCGACGGCCTACAAAACGTGGACGCACGGGATTCCATCATGACCTGAGGCCACAGAATATCCTTGTCTTTGTGGATGACAATGTTGGAGATCGCCCTCCATCTATTACCGACTTTGTTCTGAAGATCAGCGATTTTGGCACAGCCAAGATCAGTAATATGCTGTCCCACTCTGGCTTTGTGGAGAAATCCAGTTACAAAACACGAAATCTATCGCACGGAGATACAGTCTACGGTGCACCAGATTTTGCCCTCATGGGCGAGACATCACGCCCATATGATGTCTGGTCACTGGGTTGCATCTTCCTCGAGATCCTTCTTTGGACGTTTGGACTCAGTGATTCTGACTTGAATACATTCGAGTTCGACCGTTTGTTGAGTCCAGAAGCTAAGGGCCACCAGACCCCAGCCTACTGGTGTCGCGACGATAGGGGCAAGGTCCGGTTGAAGCCCCCTGTCGTCCAGCGTCTCAAGCGGCTGCAAGATCATTGCAAAGGTAGAGGGATCTTCGAGAAGCTTGTTTCTTGCACTGCAAAGATGCTCACCGTCCACCCCAACCAACGACCAGACGCATTGTACGTCTATAATGTTATGGATACGCAGCTTCTGCAAGCCAAGGTCGATCTCACCAAGCCAGACTTCTATCGGCATAAGCATAAGATTCATGAACAGGACGAAGTAGCCGCTCCTCCGACAGTCTATCAAGACACACCACGAAGTCCAAGCATTGACGAGAGATCAATCTACGCGCCAGATGATGGTTACCTGCGTGTCGATGAAACAAGAAAACGACGACCTAGCTTGCCGTCCAGCCGGCAAGAAAGCGAGACTAAGGTCGCTGAGCGCCAGAACGGCGTAGTTACTCCAGACAAGAGGCGCTTATCTCCAGTCGTCACTCAGGACATCCCGCCAGCTCAGGGCCATGGTCGAAGTCCGTCAATCACTGTGTCTGACCATGAGGCACCATTTGCATCTAGAGTGCTTAATGGATTTGAAGATACTCATGAAGTTGAGGGATTTCCTCCGGTGGGATCTGATCCTCCGCCACTTATCTCTTATAAAACATCCATGGGACGTGAGGACTTTTCGCACCCGCCACGGCATAGATCGCCATCGAATGATTCCCGAAGAACTCAATCGAGCGATTTTTGAGATTCTTCAAAGGACTCGTGGGAGAGAGTGTACAGTGTATTCTAGTTTACCATTTTGGAGAAAGGTTAGTAGGAGTTGGACGGGGTGATTTGCTTCGAAGGGTTATCGTGAAACAAGCATGAGCGGGAGTTTGCTACGAGATACCCCCAACCGGCATGGAGCCGGAAGTGTACGCACGGACATGATTTGATGGTCTACATTTGGCTGGCGTTGATGATTTGCTTTGTACAAGTACATGCGAAAAAAGCTTTCGTGACTGCTTTGGACCATTGAAATAGACCCAATATCCTTCACTCTTCAAAACAGCCAAAGCGCACAGTACTGAATGTCCCTAATTCCTGTCCGTTCGTTAACTCGTGCTGAAGACAAACAAGATCCTAGACATTTGGTCCTGACCTAAGCCTCGGAGTTCAGGTCAATGGACCGGGAAAGATTTGAAGGTCAGCGTCCGCCTGTCTCACCACTTGCGATGACCACCGAAAACCATCAAGATACTCGCAATATCAGTATTCAGATTGGGCCTTTTGCCTAGATAACGAAGAATGAGCAATGATCCCAGAGCCCAGCGGCCAAGAAACCACGGGAAGTATCAGGGGACACCATTGGACGGCTTATCGGCCGGGGACACAATTCGGGTAAACGGGTATATTCCTTGCTTGACAGAGTTATATAGGGCATACCATTGTAGCTTGTCCACCTTCCACCACGGCCGTTCCATCAACCTTGCCGCCGTCAATGCCGAGACTCAAGATAGGGGTGCGGTGGGCCACTGGGACACCTACGCCAACACCGACGCAGTCTCCCGATGCTGTGCGGGGCTGGCATCGCACTTGCCACTAGGACCATCAAAAATACTAGCAATTCATGGACAATGAGATGCAGGGTAGCTACTCGAGATTGAGCGCTTGCAGTTGAATGAATGGCTGTCACGAGCGTAACTGATCGCGCTATTCTAGGTATTCTCAGGCACCGTTTGCGCTGTAATTGGACTGCAATTGCATCTCAATTACGCCATTTGGGCTTCCGGGCCCTGCTACTCTTGCGAGTGTTATTGGCTGCACTAGCACCTGTGCCAGCACCTGCGCCCGTATCCGCCTCCTGGGCCTCCTGGGAACCCCCTGAAGTCTCTTGTTGCGGCAGCGCCGCGGAGGTAGTCTCAGGCCTATTTGGGCGCTCATCCCGAGGCACAGCCTCTGAGATCTGCCGCTTGTGGGTACCCGCAGCGGGAATGGCAGTGGCGGCTACTGTCGTGAGGGTAGGGTCTGCCCTTGCAAATAGCTCACTCACAGCCACCAGGTCGTCGTCGTCGTCGTTGGAAATGATGACTGGGGAGGTGCCACCTGATATGACCTGCAAAGGGAAGGAAGGAGTTGAGGGAAGGGAGGAAAAATGGGAATTGGCGAGTTGCTTGGTAGTTAGTAAGCTGTATGCTGTTAGCGAGCTATGTGGCAATTGGTAAGCTGTGTACCGTTGGTAAGCTCTGTAGCGGCTGGTAAGCTCTGTGGTGGTTGGCAAGCTCTATGGCGGCTGTCAAGCTCTGTGGCACCTGGCAAGCTCTGTGGCAGCTAGTAAACTGTGGTAGTTGGTGATCTGTGCATCATTAGCGATTTGTGTGATAGTTGGCAAGCTCTGTGGCAGCTGGTAAGCCGTTGTAGTTGGCGGTCTGTAAACCATTAGCGAGCTGTGTAGCAGTTGGTAAGCTGTATACTACTGGCGAGCTATATATCGCTGGCAAGCTATGTGACAGTAGGCGAGCTGTGTGGCAGTGGGCAAGCTATGTGGTAGTGGGCAAGGGGTGTAACAGTGGGCAAGCTTTATACGGTTGGCACTGCTGGAGAGCTATATATCGCTGGGGAGGTGTGTGGTCGTGGGCAAGCCGTGCGGTACAGTGGGTAAGCTGTGGGTGTTTGGGTAAGCTTGGCCCGGCTTTGGTATCCGACCCGGTGTTGGCGCAGGTGTCCCAGTGGCCCACCGCATAGGGGTTTTGCCCTAGACTCCGGGGTGTGCATCAATCGCAAACCGGGCTTGCGATTAGGTGTATGCGATTAGGTGTACGAGCCTGTGAATCGCAACCGAAACGCGGCCTATTCGTAACAGTCAGCCTATGGTGCGTCTGATGGGCGTGCATCTGGTAGGTATGTGTCTCATAGACGTGTATGTGATGGGCGCGCATCTCATAGGTGTGAATCTCATGGGGCGGGTGCCTCATAGGCGTGCATCTCATGGGCGGGTGTCTCATGGGCGGGTGTCTCATGGGCGGGTGTCTCATGAGCCTGCACCTTACGGGGCATGCATCTCATATGTAGATGTCTCACAGGCGTGCACCTTATGGGCATGCACCTCACGGGCATGCACCTCATGGGCGTGTACCTCATGGGCATACACCTCATGGGCGTGCACCTCATTGGCGTGGACGTGTACCTCATGGGCATACATCTCATGGGCGTGTACCTCATAAGCGTGCATCCCACAAGCGTGCACCTCATGGGCGTGTACCTCACGAGCGTGCATCTCATGGGTGTGTACCTCATAAACGTGTATCTCACAGGCGTACACCTCATGGGCGTGTACCTCATGGGCGTGCACCTCATGGGCGTGTGGCCAGATGTCCGATTTAGCCGCCGCATATGAACATACATTTCATGAGTGTGCACCTCACGGGCGTGCATCTCACTGGCTTGTACCCCATGAGCGTACATCTCGTGGGCATGCATCTCACAGGCGTGAAAGCTGAGGTTGAAGGTGGTAGGCACGGCTCTAGTGTCGACGACGTGGGTCATCGACGACAAAATCAAATCTGACAAGGTTAGCATCGTTGAATAGAACGTGATTAGGCGATCATTTTAACGTAGAGGGTACTTGGTTTGAATGCGTGGTCATGGAGTTGAGATAGAGGGAACAGTTGAATGTGAGAATGCGCAAATGTGAACAAGCTGACGGGTTCTCCCTCGGCCCCTTCCCCCAGCTCCGAGCCACCACAAAAGTTCCATCGTTGCAACTCAGCCTCGCTGTCTACCGAAAGGCTGCATGGGCTAAGTACAGCTCAGACACCTCGCAAGCTGTTTCGAGGAGAATCACAGTGCTGTTCTACGTCCATTTTATCTCTGAAGTTCTTTCGCCGTGTCTTCTCTGCCTTTAGACATCCCTCTCAGCGCCTTCTACTGGCTTTTTATGTTGGCCGTGTACAAAATAAGTACCCCGTGAATCAGAACTCTTCACTTCTAGGCCACAATTGTCAGCCCAGCATGGATTCCCGAGAGCCCGTCTGGCCAAAAAATATCAAAAGTCTTTCATGGCCACAAGATGGGATTACTTATAGCTATGAACAGCGGGGATACATCAAGCCGGAAAAGGTCGCTTGCTGGCTAGAAAAAGCTTTCGGCCAAGGGACAGCGAAATATGTGGTACGCAGATGATTCACTTCGTTCCACCGACCCCATGAATCGTACTCACTCCTCAACGGCAAGTCGAGGCAAGCTCGACAGCTCATACGCCTTCCATGCCCAAATTTTCTTCTGTCATCCAATCTATACGACGAGTGGTAACCTGAGCCTTCATGTTTCTGCCACGTGTGGCATACTTTGCCCAATCCTCAGCTCTGCTAAGTCCCTAGATGCCTTGCATAAATCTGCTCAGAAAAGGTACACTGACGAGCATATCTCAAAGCTTTTCAACGAACGCCTTTACATCAAAGCGCCACGGAAGCCCACAGCGGTAAGTCGTAACACCATTCCCGCAATCTTTTTTCCCTATTGTGTTCCCTATAGACCCCACAGAAGTAGTGATGGAAGCACTGATGCTAATGAGGTTGCTCAGGCCGAGTTTCGCTGGATGCAAGACGGCGACCGGCGGAGTGGAGTGCAGGTTGCAGAATGCGGATGGTTGACCCTATAGGCGTTGTCGGATGTATTCGACCAGCCATTGCTAACGACAGCAACACCCGAAGTAGGGGGCGCAGTACCATGGAATGTGGGTAAATGTTGGATTCTGGTTGAACGTGGTCGAGAGATATAGTCCTAACACTAAATGCAATAATCGTGGTGATATGAACTTAGCACTTGATGAAGATTAACACAACACAGCATTACTGAATTGGCGCTGAAGTTGAATGAGATGTCGTTCCTCTTAGAGCTTTTGCAATACTGAGTGGGACTGTCGAACTATAGGAGGCGTGGCAATCCTGCTTCTTCACCGCATACAGAATGGGGGAGTAATATACCTGGTATGGCTTGTGGTTGAAGCGATGCACTCACTCGGCAGAGGAGGCACCGAATGGCCTTTCCATCAGAGAAAACGATCTGTATTGCTCGCAGTCACTGAACGAAAAAAAATCAACGTGGGAGTCCTGACATGCGGAGGATCGACTTTGCACTCCCCTGCAGAAACCCCTAAAGGCCGCCTCTAACTGTTTTCATGCTCATGTGTACTGCATTCCTCTCATATTGTTGGATTATCCTTCATATTGCCGCACAGACACAGTTTTGGGGAATCTGCGAGTCAAGAATTATCTCAATTCGGTCGCCATCAATTTAAGGCGGAACCAATACGAACACAATCCACCTCCATCCGATTGCTAGCGTATGCTACCTAGAGGTCAGTGAAAGGCTAATATGGCGAATCGCTCAACGGCGATTGCTCGTTAGGTTCCACAATCAGTACTTGAATCAGCTAGTACGTGGCGGAGGAGATTTCAGCTAGCAATCGGACACTACTCTATGGGGGTTGTACAGGACTTGCGTCGCTGTGGCACCATCGGGTAACTAACGGAGTTCAAATCTGGCAAAATCGCCCAGAATGCGAAAGCCACGACTTGGGTCTAATAACACAGTATCCTTCCTGCCCCAGCCCCTGAAGGTCAGTGGCCCAAGTTTCCTGTCTTCCAACCAAAGCACAAGGAATAGAACTCGTTATGCAGTAATGCCCGAGATCACCCAGTCCTCCACAAATAGCTTGTTTGGCAAACAAGCTGCCACGTTCCTTTTTTGTGGTCAGGCACGTAATTAGTATCTGTGGCTCAGACCTTCCAGAGCAAGAGAAATTCCTTTTTTTTCCCCTTCATGCCGGAAATCCAAGCGCTGCAACATCAAGATCGGGCTTCTCACCGAGGATCAATTGACTCATCAGCTTACCGCTTCCTAGGCCCAACGTGATGCCATACCTTCCATGGCCTGTGCAGACCCATACGCCGCTCTTTGCGTAATCGCCTTGCCCGTAGAGAGACTGTTGCTTCGAGATTCGCGGCCCACACAGATCTCCGCGCGTGAGAGAGGCGAGAATTGGCAGTTCTCGGTCGATTGTTGGTCGGTGGGTCCGCCCTTTCTCCAAAACTTCCAGACTGTCCTCTTGCGCACACTCTCCATTCCAGAGAAACTGGTGGGCATATTTACGCAGGAGGCTAATTGCGTCTTCGTCAGGCTCCGCCTCATCGTCGATCTTCCCAAGTTTGCTTCCTTCGTTGTTCAAGCCGCAGACCCAGATCACGAAGTCACCGGTCGCTTGATCCTCTCTGCCCACAAATTCTAGTTGGTGATTCACCACGTCGTCGAGTATGACCTCAGCACGCGTCTGATTTGGGAAGGTAGTCGTGCTCTTGACAATGATCCAATTTCCTGAATTGTCGGTCTCATGGAAGTTACGGCTGAACCCGGGAAAGAGATCACGAACAAGTTGGGGTGTTCGAGTGCCAGCGGCAAACACTAAGTCGTCGCACATGTAGGAGCGATCACCTTGATCTGACTTCACCATCACCGAACGAAGTCTCCCACAGGGGCACAAGTTCACCTTGTAGAGTGTGCAATCGGTCACAATTGAAACCCCATACTCAAGACACCGCTCGGAGAGCCACGTTCCTAGACCTCTCGGATTGCTTAAAAGGGAAGATTCAGCTGCGCCCCTGCTGGGAAATCATGGAGAACTTACATGGTTGCGCTTGATGGGTTATCCTGCAAGGCTTTGGAGCGATAACTTTTCTCCGGTCGCGTGGACTGTGTCTGTGGTTCTGACTCCAAGTGCCATCCATCATGGACCTTCATCCAATATGGCGCACGTGGATCCGTATGTCCTTCTCCACAGTGGGCTTGGAATAGTGAATTCTCATGGTAGTCACACGTATGTTTGAATCCAGGCTTCTCTCTTGCGAGTTCCTGATAAATGCCGAATGAATGATCGGCAAGCTGACGCAGGCCGCCAGAGAACCAGTGACAAGAGACCAAACCAGAATTGTGCCCTGAAGCCTCTTGAAAGCATTCGTTCCGGGCTTCCAAAACAATGATTTCACGCTGCTTTTTGTTCATCCGACCCTGCCAGTAAGCTATTGATAGCCCAACTACTCCACCACCAACGATGATTGTGGTAATGGTCTCCCGCTCACTACAGGCGACACAGTGAGATTTCTCTCTTTGCGGCCCTGAAGCTTTGGACTTTTTGCGAGCAGTTGGAAAGCATGCGATGGCCATCATAACGTTCGGAAGCCTGGCCAACCAGCCTCGGAGTAGTTCAAGCGCCTCCATTATGGCCAATCTAGGACAAAGAAAATTTATTGGGCGCACAGACTTATCTCAGCCCCACGCAAGGGATTTCAGGGCTGCCCACAATCCAGTTTCTGAAACAGAAGGAACCATGGCCAGATTCTAGATGGCTTGGGAAAGCTTTCAAAAGTGCTAAGTAACGAAACCAAATTATTGCCAAACCTGGTGACTCACCAAAGCTGAAATGGTATGCAGGTGACCGAACCAAGGACGCAGCTATCCAGATACATCTCACTTCTGGGGGAGAACTCAGGCTAAGTAGCCGCTGGAACACCTGACTGACGTATCGACTTTGGCATTGGCTGTATATGAACGTCCAATGAGGCGCAAGCCTTGTCCATGACGGCAGCAGGGCAATGTTTTGCGGCTCCGACTACAATACTAAGTTAGAGCCTGATCCATGTGAGCATGGTCTGACATAGAGTAGTAGTTGGTCGGGTTTCCGGCACCCGAGCCACATTAAGGGTTGTGCAGGCAGGAGGCTTGATGAATTACCTTATGCCAGCACTTAGTCACCTTTTGATGTCCACCCTATGGTTGGCTTGTTGGCATGTACGTGTGGAAAAAGGAATTATGACCTTTGCAACTTGAAGGGGGGGGGCTTTGAAGGCCTCGGAACCTAAGGTAGATCCCCGCTTCTTCTCAATGTGAAACCAGCCCTCGAGAGGCGCTAAAAACGCACGCTATGGAAATACGGACAATAGCACAGGCTAGGGTCTACCGCTTCAAATCATGCAATCGCCCATGCTTGCCCAGCATCCAATCGCATGGGCTCTTGAAATGATGGCCAATTGCGGGCTGACAAGATCTTTACCCAGAAGTTCCCACGACAGCCCACTTATCAACGTCTCAGAACCAGATTGCTAAATGCCGCGTTAACCGGTGATTACTGCCCAACGCATCTATAGCTCGCCGAACGTGAGTCGATCTCAAATTAGGCAGCTTGCGACACTCTCCGGCTGTGGACGCCACCTGGACTTCTAAAGTCATTTTTCGAGGACTCTAAGAGGAGTCTTCAGGATAAACGGCTAGGATCAGAACCTCTACGCTCTGCCTGTGTCTCTGGACTCCCAATGTCGGGGCTAGGTCGAATGACGCGTGAGGACACGCTTTGGCCGGTTAGAAGGATTAGAACCTGCAGATTGGTGCGACTTACTGATTGCAACACCGACTTTCGAATCGAATGATTTGAATATGAGGATCTCGTTGGGCATCTGGTCTCTCAGGTAGTACCATTGATGGCGCTTGTTGTGTAAGACATTGTATGTCTCACCCACCGTATGCGGAAGTATATTGTCCGAAGCAATCAAGTCTCGGGAAACATCAAGACTGCGGAAGTCACAAACGCCCAAGGGCCTAGAACACAGCGTACAATTAGCGATCATTTCTCAGACTAGTCGGATTTGCGAGACTGAAGAAAAGGCAACTTCGAACGGACTTCGATCCTCGAAGAACCCGAGCAAATATCCCCAACGACACACCACAGGGTCACTTGCCAATCTTTCAAAGGCCCAAACAATGGTCTCCAGATGCTCCGGAAGGTCAGCAATCCCTCAGTAGATCGATCTGGGACCATACTTGAGGATTTGGAATCGACGCCCAGCGAGCGCAATGGCTTGTTGCTTGCCGAAAATGTCTTCCAGTCTTTGCTGTGCGTATTGTGGCGTGTAGTCTTTCCATGTCTCGGATCAGGGCAGCTTCACAACCCCTTGACAACACTTACCACAGTGGACCCCTTGAATTGGTTGCTTTTCCCCTGAAACACCCCAAATTTTCTTGGGGAATTCAGCGTCTCTTCTGCGAACCTATGCTTTTTCTGTCACGGGTTGCGTGCCGGAGGAGATGGAGCACGAACCTCGGATGTCAAAGTATATACAATCTCAGCTCCTGTGACCTGACGCACCCATTCCTCGACTTCCGGGATATACTGCTGTCGTACTGCAACTGGATCTGTAAAGATCTCTGTCGAGGCCTGGAAGTCATGTGTCTTGTACGTAAACCCACATAAGTCGAGATCCTTTGGCGAGCCTACATCCCGCATGTCCCAGATTGGGACATCGTGAACAGGCTCTGATACCTCATTGGAGGTGCGTTGACTCTCTGGCAAAGCGGCCTGGGGCACATTGATGAAGTATGGCTTGGTTGTTTTCCACAGATCGAGATCTTTGAGATACCACAACGTACCAAATACATTTGGTGGCATTGTCTCGAGTTATCAGGAATTACGGTACGAGCGACACATGAAACAGGAAACCAGTAAAATAAGGAAGTCTAAATTATCTCAATCAGGGAAATGCTAGTAGCATGCGGCAAGTTACAATTCCATATGGGAGGACAGTATTGAATTCAAATGCGTGATCCGACCAGGAACCGCTGTTCTTGCAATCCTCAAAACGTCCAGCAGGGATCAAGATGGGAAATTTGTCGGCCTCGGATTTGAACTGATTGCCAAAGCGGAGTATTTGCCATGAGGCTGAACATTCAAAGAGCACCAGCCCAAACGGACCGAGTCAACTACCAACAACGGTTCATTGACTCGAGGCCGAAATAGTGCATGGGGCAGGAGCCAACGCTGTACAAATCATCCTGGCATCCTCTCAAGGGTCTGACGTGGGTCCAGTAGCATCACATCACATCACACCCTCCATTATGCAGGATGAAAGATTACTACGCATTCTCTAACGAACTCTGTCCAACAACTTGGGGCACAGCCGACCTCAGCACGTGCTCGTTTTCCCCACCAGCCAAGTGAGTAACTAGTGACGAACACATCACTTGGCAGCACGCCAGACTTTTGTGCTACCACAACCATTGAAAGGCTCACTATCCTAGCCTGGTGCAGTATTAGCCCGATGCAATACCTCAACAATATTGGCTTGGCTTACGGCTTTGCAGCACCTCCTCAACTAGCTCCACGTCTGCAAACCACTCCGGCATCATTGCCTGCCGGGTCTTTGCTCAACCAATCGTACCAGGGTTTTGTGTCTGGTTTGTCAGGCTCTGGACCCCAAGTGAGCCAGGGTTGTCGATCGAGTTGCGACTTTGTCAGGTGATCGACTTTTGGCGGCCAAAAGGCCTTCCAAGGCTGCTCAAGATGGCCGCCTGTTGGCATGGCTGACCTTGAGAGAGAGGCATCCATGTTGACTACGATGAAGAACGGGCGTCTTTCGACGTGGCAATCAAGGACTAAAGTTGAGTGAAGTTTCTGAAGGCGTTTGTGTATGTGAAAAATCTGGGTGCCAGGACGTCTCTAAAGATGGCTGGACATCACCTCCTCTTTATGCTTTGGCTGGCACGTTTGCCGCTCATCTACAGGGCTGGTTGACCATCTACCGCTATTCTGCGTTTCGTTACTTTCTGAACTAGCGGCCTAACACGAGGATCCCCCTGCGCCCACAAATAAGGACTCCTGCAATTGAGCCGCGCGCAGGCTTGTCGGTGTGAAATTAGTTAGCTTCTGCCACTGAAGCTCGCCCCGTGTGGCCCTGCAACTGTGGTAGGACCAGCGCTTCACCTTCTGGCCCATAGGCAGCGCCTGGCAGCTTTACAGCCACCCATTGCCTGCTGACTCTCCAAAGGTCCCCTTGGCAAGCGTCTATCAAAGAAAGCGATTGCAAAGAGAAGCTCACTTTCTGACCCGGACATAGGATTGACTGCTACTAACAGTGTTCTCAAGCATAGAATCAAAATTTGCAGCTCCCATCTTCGTTTTAGGCCTGTACGGACGTCAGTGGCCGGTAGATGCTCGTGTTTGTGCCTACATGGCAAGGCAATCAGCGAGAAGCCAACCACGTACATAGTGGGCTGAGGCTTGACGCAATGCGAAAAGACGGTGTCCTGCTGGTCGATGAAGCAGCACTTTCTACAGGCTGTTGCCTGTCGCACTCATCGTCATCGTTGGTAGGCCTTCTTACTGTCGCTTCATCTTGCACACGAATAGCCTGCAATCTCTATTCGTATCTTTGGACGGGCCCGACGGCTCTTTTAAACCGGTGAGGGCATTCCGGATCTGCAAAAATGGGCAGACGCCCGGAGCGTTACATGAATCCATGCTACTTCTGTAATGCTATTCCACCTTCAAAGGTCACATCCTTATCCTCTGGCTCGCGACAAAAGGATTGGATATGTCTTTTTCGATACTCGGAGATCAACACCTGGTACCGTTGGAGCTGCTTGGCCGATATTGGGCTCTCATTCTTCCAAGTCAGGATTTCCACCAGAGCTCCTGAACCTCGTGTTGAGTGCCGGCAGCCCAGGGACACTCGATATGTCAAGCAGGGGTCCCCGCGATTCCATGTGCCCAACTTGGGTACAAGACCTCCATAATTTTGCCAGACAATTGCCCGCAGCAGAAGTTGCATTCCTTAATCGACACATACATTCGAGGCCTTTGACTACGGACGTGATTTTGGCGTCAACACTCCGTTCCGTTGAGACATATGAACGAAAATGGTTCCACCAGACTCTACGGAAACTTGATCCTTTATTGTCACACATTAAATCATTCTCTTCTATCGCCGATATTTTCGTACAGACCAACCCAAGGATTCCCTGTCTCATTTGGGGAAGTCTGCATCTTGCCATTACGGTATGGTCCCTCGAGTCACATTTGATCAAGAGAACCTACTTGGATTTACACATGTACAGGTTTGTTGCAGGTCAATGGCTCTTTTCGAAAGTCTTGTCGGCATGCTTGCGGAATTCGCACCGATACTGTCATTCTTTCGGCGCTCACGCGAGCTATTCGAGCAAATGAACAGTACAGACCTAGAAGCCGCCATTGAAGCCGTTTGTGAAGAGATGATACGCTTCTGCCTCGGAGTCGTGAAGTACTGCCAGAGAAAGTCTGCTAGTGAGCGTCCCCAGGCCTCTCATGCAAGTCTTCTGCTTACGATGGAAGCAAATTTCTTGGGTATGCTATTTCGGCCCCGTCTGGATGTTGAATTCAAGGAACATAATGAACGCTTGAAGAAACGCATTGCACGAGCAGAGCGAGAGATTGCCTTGTGTGGCGTGCAAGCCACCCAGCAAGGACTCCATGAAGTTAAGGACCTGGTTCAAGGTCGACCTGGGCAAACACAACTGTCTAGGTCGACAAAAAGATTGATCCGAATGATTCCATACTGTCAGAACGGGCGATTCTTCGGCAGAGAAGCAATCCTTGACCGACTTTCGGAAGCCCTCGATCCGGCAAGACTGCCAAAGAGACAAAGCAAATTCGCCATCTACGGCCTCGCTGGCTGCGGAAAGACGCAGATAGCGCTCGCATATGTGTACCGCCATTACGACCAATACGAAAACATACTATGGGTCAGTTCAAGTAGCGTTGAAAAAATCGAGAAAGACTTTGCCGAGGCTGCCTTCCTCCTCGGGCTAGGAAAGCCCGTTATGCACGCTAACGAAGCGCGCCAATTTGTGCTTCAGAAACTCGCTGAGATGAGTATGTACCCCTGCGCGACAAGTACGTCCAGGGTTGCCGGATTTAAAACATACGACCGTATTGAATTCTAAAAAGACGTTTTATACACGTTTTCTATGATAAAAAGCCGGGTAAAAAACGTATTATGATGAAAAGTGCGCTGGTGCCTCGCCATCTTCAGCGATTCTCCCTGTAAGCTCTCGTCAAGACCGTCCGGGCCTAGCAGTGCTTTCATTTGCATGGGCTGGAAATTTCGCTGCGCGATCAGGTGACTGCCAAGACCGCCAAGACCCGGAATAACTATATGCCGTGTTTTGTATTTTATCCTAAAATCCGCCTTCTATTCATAGAAAGCCGTCTTTTACATAAAATACGAAAATCCGACAGCCCTGCTCCCCTCCCGACCCCTTCACAATACTAGGACTGCAAAATGGTTGCTTCGCGACCGTCCGAGGACGCGAGCGCAAGGTTGCAGAGGCTGGCAAGGACCATGACGGAATACCAACCGTTGCCCAAACTTGCGTCAAGTGAATTCAAGGCATTTCAGGAGCGAATTCCTGTCTCAGCTCCGGGCTCGAACGAAATCGAGATTCCTCTTGTGGCCACTGCCGACTTTTTGGCAAGCGGCTGCGGCTGGACGACGCAGTCAGATCGCCAATTCGCCAGGTACCCACGATAGCTGGGCTCGATCAACCGCGTTTGGCATCAGGAGACTTCACGGAGGTGCCTCCCTTCCTTATGCTTGCAGTCCTACAACGGTGGCTCTATTTTGGCCTCATTGAAGCTGTCACTGGCTTTTCGGTCAACTGGTCCAAGGCCATAGGCTACAATCGTGATGGCTATATGGTGCTCAATACCAACGCCTACATTGACCCTGTCTTCCACTGGTTCAACTGGCTTGGACAAAAGTACACGAAGATGTCAATCTTCCTTGGGCCGAGGTACAACAGTGACGATCCTTACCAGTACAGCATGGAGACGTCCCTCCAATGCCAGACAGCAGTCCGGCGCTTCGTCACTCGGATGCAACCCCAATTCTACGCTCTCTGCCCGCCAATTGGCGCCATTGTCCATCTTTCCATACTGATGCTAGGCGAGCGGTTGCAGGCAGCGCGGGATCGTGTACCAGATGTTGTGCTATCGATCGGGTCGAAGATTGTAATCTTTGAGTTTGCAGAGTCATGGGGTCCAGCACCGATACTCGAAGAACGGCTATTACAGGCAGACTGGTGCCCAGGTGAGGTCAAGCGGCTCTCGGCTGGGATGAACGTATGCAATCAGTACTTTGCCAGCCTTCTTGCCCGCTCGAGCTCCACAAGTCACGAACAATGCTCAACGAATTTTTGTTCCGCCAACCAAATCACGGGCAAGTTCACCGGCAAGCACACTGCATGGTGTGAAGGTACTCAAGGCACCTGTAGGACGATCGGGCCCTCGCCAGAAAAGGTGGTGGAAGTCCTCAAAGAAGGTGGAATTCCTGTGATTGAAATATCATCCGACCCCGAAACTGGAAACTTAACTCTGAATGTAGTAAAAGCCAGCAACGTACCTGGGTACACAGCTGTCTCTCACGTCTGGTCAGATGGCCTTGGAAACTCGGAGCAGAACGAGCTCAACGCCTGTCAGTTAGCGTATATCAATTCATGCTTACAGAATCTCCAAAACCAAGAAAAGAAGCCACTCAGCTTCCTTCGAGGCCGCTTTCGGAGGGAACGCAGCATTTCGCCGGTCGCTTTCTGGTTGGACACGTATTATGTTCCAGTAGCGCGTCAGTATCAAGAATACGGGTGGCAGGCAATTGAACTCATAGCAGAAACATACTGCAACGCTCAACGGGTATTAGTGCTAGACAGCGAGATGCAACTGGCGTCTGTCAAGGGTGAGCGAGCGGAGTTGATCATGAGGCTTTACTGTTCTGCGTGGATGAGACGCCTTTGGACTTTGCAGGAAGGCGTTCTGGCCGCAAAGAATCTGCATGTCCAGCTGTCTGATGGAGCGGTGAATCTCTTCGACGATGTGTGGAAGCGCGGCTACAGCAGGGCTTATTCGGGGATGACGGAAGACGTGCGTGGTCGGTACAGCATGTTCAAGTATTTTCTGAATCATCCTTACGAGTACGAGGCTCTCGTGTTCCTGAATCGTTTCACCCGCCTCTCGAACATGGCGCAAGTCCCTCTGCACCGGCGCTTTGCATTTGCCTGGGACGAGGTGCGTTGGCGGAGTACTAGCCGGAAGACGGATGACACCATTTGCTTTGCGGGTATCCTGGGTCTCAATGCGAGCAATCTCTTCCAGTCCAAAGACGACCCAGAGACCGAGCGGTTAGTGAAGCTATTCTCCTTGCTGGACGAGTTCCCTTCGAACATATTATTCGCCCCTGGTCTGCATATGAAAGCAGTGGGTTGGACGTGGGCCCCAGCCGTCTTACCAAAAGCGTACCGCTCCATGGTGCTCGAACTTCCCCGCACGTATGGGAATAGCCCAAGAATGACTTCTGTTGCAAGAAGAGATGAGCAAGGCCTCTGGGTCAAGCTTTCCGGATTTGTACTTGCCCCGCGAACGCTGTCCTTGACGATTCCTTTCACTATATCTTACGGTATCTTCCGGTGGCAGGTTCAACCGGAAGACTCTCACCATCTGCAGTCCATCAAACCAGACTCCGGTTTGATGTCCCTCGGCCTGATCCTCTCCGACGGCGTGCCTGCCGACTTGTGGATATCTGGTCCGCAGCTCGCCGAAGCTACCATGCCACGGCTGGCGGTAGTTGTCCACCTTCTAGGCCAAGACGAGGACCTAATCCGGTGTACCTACATTTCACGAGTGAACTTGACACTCCTGCCTGACGCAAACACTCCAGAGAGAGGCCCAAGCGTCTCAGAGACGCAAGAAGCATGTAGACGAGGCTTCCAAACCGTGGATCTTGAACGCATAAACGACCATCATTCGCCTGCTCTAATCACTTCGGATTCCCAGGAGTGGTGCATTCGATGAGGTTTTACTAGAGACTACATGATTAGATTATCGGAGGACGAGAGGGACGACGCCTGAGCTGAGGGTGAACAGCCTGGATGGTGGGTGAGCGGAGGCCGATTCAAGCCTGAACAAGGGCGGCGATGCTGGCTAACTCGTCTCGGACGGCAGCAAAATAAGTCTTATGTAGAAATACTCCTGTAGTTCGAATATAAGATTTTTTTCCCCAGTTCCAGTTACGGTCGCCAGCCTGAACTTCTGCTGCTTTAACCTGAGCTGAGGGTGAAGAAGCCTGGACTAAGGCTGAGCGTGCCTGTGCAAGGAGGGTAGCCATTTTCCGCTCCCCCCAAAACCAATCCAATCCCAGTCTCGAGTTCTGTTTTTCCTTCCTGAGCAACAATCCATCCATACCAACTAAGTTTTCCTTTCTCTTTTGGGTTCTCCACACCTCCATATCAAGCCAATCCCACCATGATCAAAAGAGCTAGTAACACACCCGATTGGGGCCGGGCGGACAGGATTAGTGCCCCGTCCCCCGTCCCCCGTCCACACACTGACCAAAATGTGAGACCGGGGTGAGACAAAAGGGTGAGGCTCACTCATGACGCACCCGAGCTCATGCGGCTCAGGGTGGCGTCACCTTAGGGCCGGAGCAGGGTGAGCCCGGGGCAGATTTTACCGTTCTTGGCCTGCAGTCACCCATCCTGCATATTCGAGGAATCCACCATAACCATGCACATCTGGCTTCGTCACATTGCACCCCTGTTCAAACTAAAGAGCCATTTACTGATGCTCATCACCGAATTTGCCCTTCCCTTTGTGTAGAGTGAAGCAGCCCTTGAGAGATAGCCCTTAGGCTTGACCTTGCTGTGCGCCCAGCACATCAGACGAACAGTCGGTAGCGATACTTATTGTATATTGAAAGCATAATCGGCGTTGGAGGCGTTGTCAAATGACCGGCAGACCTTGGTGGGAATTACGCGCCGGCAAGGACCTCGAACATGACTTGCAAGACCCTAGCGAGGATTGGCATGTTTGCTCATTTGCTTCAACATCTTCCGTATTGATCGCAGTAACAAGAGTTTTGGTTAGGACAATGCACTGCTTCCCCACCGAAAATGACGTGCCATAAGTACTCGAATACTCTTCCGTTCGTGAAGTCATCTAGCTCCGTTTTGAGCAACCAGTCCCGAAAGTGCTCATATTCCTGCTTCGGCCGCGCGAGGATCTGACTTCTGGACACAGCAAATTGTGAGCAGCATGGAGTTGCGAGCACCTCAGGCACAGAAGAATTGTCTCCACCAAAAAGCTCGATCCAAGAGGCTGCCATGGCCTGCTCGTGGGGCTTATGCTCTTCACCCTCCTCATATGGACCGCGAAATGGTCGGACCTCCGCCGGACAACCTGGATTGTGTAGACATCGCAGGTTGGCGTAGCCATGCTCGAGCACAAATTCCTCGCGGAGAGTGGTTAACATGGTGACGGTGTCGTAGCCGGGCGCGTCATTGTGCCACGCTGCAGGCCAGCCCGTTCTGTGAGGATGTATGAATGTGACCATCTTGGGCAGATCTTGGTACGTGTCGATGATGTATGTCAGGTATGCCATCGCTTCTCGGCCTTTGTTGAGGGGTGTGAAAGCGTGAAGTGGGTTCATCAACATGGTAGATGGCATGTTGCCAACTGTGCTCAGTCAGCAGAGGCCCGATCGACTCGAAAAGATTGTGCGTGTAGAAGCTGATACATAGCAGGAGAAGAGGCCTGCTGCATGGTGAGAACCTTCCCCTTACTTTGGCAAAGCCTCCTCGACCCAATTATTATCCTCTGTTTTGATCTTTGCCATGACCACCGTCTTGTTGCCAGAGCCTGGCGATTGTTTCTGGAAAGGGTACTTGAAATCAATCAGCTTTTCGCCTTGATCGTTGTGCGCCCTCCAAAAAAGCAAAAGGCAAGCGAAAAGTGGCATGGAGCCTAGCACGATTGCCACCCGCCTGTGGCCTTTAAAGGTAATCATCTTTGCTCAATATATGATGGCGAGAACAATCAGAAAGATGCGAATTTGCTCCCTTGGTGCCGGTATCTGACTCGGGGCCGACGCCTTGGAGCCTGGCGGTGAAAGTGTTGTGATTGAAAGATTAGGTGCCCACCAACGAGGGTCCGACATGGTGGAGCAGCGCGATGTTCGTTCCTGTAAATGCTGGCCCCTAACGGAGTTAAGACTCCGCTTTCGGTTAAGCCTCCTGTACGGCGGTTGAGACTGACATCCCCGCCAGCCGAAATTTTCAATTTCACTTTCATTTTCAACTCAACTGCAACACCGCAAAACCACCGCTAATATTGACGCTGTCTATATCATTGTAAGCGCCTGTGCGAGCTCTATTCAATGATACTAACCTTGCTGTCGCCGGTGCCGTGCGCGAAAAATTGTGCAGGTTGCAGCTGCAGGCACGGATTCACCGCCGGAATCTTAAGATATTGACTATCCAGCGCCATCCAAAACGGCAGGGCCACGGCAGTGCTACGAGGTGACCTTGCTCTGGTGCCCGAAGCAGTCCCGTAGGTACTCCATTGTCTCGATCTCAAGCCTGGAAAGCCTCCCGAGCGTCAGGGACCTCCTGGCTCCACGGGGCACCTCCGGAGGTGGCAGGACCGCCCCCAGCCATGCCCGAACAATAGCACCTCCGGCCGGCAGCAATCACCGAAGCCCTACCTGCAGCCGTCCCAAACCAGCTGCCCAACACGGCTCATAAAACGTCAAATCTCAGAGGCCATCCCCCGGAACGAGCGCCCAGTTGCACGCCAGGTGCGCCCGGAAACAGCTGAGGGGAATGCCCGGGAGGATCGTCAGGAGGTACCGAAGGAGGTGCTGCCGCAAACACTGCTATCGCAGTGGCCGTGCGCGCAAACCCAAACAAAGGTCGTAATTGGTGACCAAATCGTTGTAACTAGCAGTCAGCCACGCCCGTGGCAGTCATTCGTTTAGTACTCAATCCCTAGTAGCTACAAACATGCAAAAGCGTCGTTTTTTCACAGCCAAAATGCAGGTTTTGAGATGTCAGCCCCGATCGGCATTGGAGTGAAAATCTCGGCTGGCGGGGATGTCAGACGGGCCACATTTTTCAATAATTTAGCAACAGATTGTAAGTGGCAACTTGGCACTCTTTGTCCCTCGCAGCCGCCGCACTTCAAGGTGCAGAAATGAGAAAACATCCTGGTGGACGAGGCTTGCTCGTGTTCTCGTGTTCTGGCTGCCTCCAATTTCCAGCTGCATCGGCATCACCCGCAATGGCCACGCTATTCGCTAAGCAAAGTCTGCATGGATGGTGGTCTGATTGACTCGGTTCTTTATCTTCGCTTCATCTTCATCACACCATAACCATCCCCACCTCTCAACGAAACTTTCCATCACCCAGCTGACATCGATACCCTCGTCCTCGCCTTGCACATGCTGTCAAAATCAAATCCCGCAGCTAAACTCGGCAACCCTTTAGTTAGCGTTCGTATTGAGGGGTCTCGGCTTGTTTCTGAGCATCTTTTGCCCCACTAAATCGCTTTCTACAGGGATTTTGCCTCAAAATTAGCATGAAAAGACTATGGACTAAAAAGAGAGGTCGCATTTGTTCGGATGAAGTGTGCAAATAGCCATCAGCGCATTCCTATTATGGGTCTCGGCTGGGTTGTGAGCCTTCAGTGTTCCCTTACAGAGCCTTTTGCAGGTTCAGCCTCTCTACCCAAATATCTTGTCAAACTAGGAAGGAAATCACTACTACTTCAAGGAACCAGTCTAAACCGCCCAACGACACTCTAGGAGCAGAGTTGTTGCCGATATAAGGATCTGGGGCCGTGAAGTTCCGTATTGGATAGGTACCATTACAAATAACCCCCGTCCCATTGCTAAACTTTGTACATGTTGGGGTTGGTATCACAGTAGACGAGTTGGTCGTACTCGAGGTCTGTGCTATTGTAGTTACGATAGATGAGGTCGAAGGGTGGACAGTGGAAGATGTGGTTGTTGAGGAGGACATCGTGGACGAGGTCTGCTGGCATTGTCGAGAAAAGATACTATCCAGACTGGGTTGGATGTCTGCTTCGGAGCAGGACATCCTCGTGCAGTTGCGCACCCATGGAGAGAAGTCTTTTCTTCCGCAAGTACCTAATGGGATGTAAGTTGACGTTTTGCACTTATGAGTGTTCCACTGCTGGGAGAATTGGAAGTTTGACTTACAGCGATAGTTCGTCAACGGGCAACCATATTGACCAAATGCGACAGTGATGCATGTTTGCTATCCAGAAAATCAGCACCACTCCGTATTGTTTTCAATAAGGCTTGAAACATTCCGCAGACATGCCGGCGCGGGCTTCGGGAGACAACAATGCATAACGAACTTACCGCGCAAATTGGAAGCTGCCCAACCGCGTCAACGATACTTTGGGTGACATTCTCAGCCTTAGTATTGCTGAATAGGAGTAAGGCTAATATCCAGGGATTGCCTAGCATGTTATAGCTCTTTGATAGCAATGGGTGAGTCCTCGGATCCTCTGGGTAGGGCGAATACCCCTCAGCCTGATAGCAAAGAGTGCTGACAGCTTCTGAGGCACCAAAATGGAAAATGACCAGATCAGGAGATTGAATACTGTGAAGGAGCACCGTGATGTCGTGGTATAACCAAAGCTTTGGTGTCACCATGGAGTCTGTTTTCCTCTTATACCGTATGCCTCAGACCACTGCACAGACATCCGGGCCATCAAAATAAGCGATGGTGTCTTGGATGTTCCCATTTGGTCATCCCAATCTTACTTCCCTGAGACTAAATTTGAGCAGTGTGACAGCCCAGAAGCCTGGGTTCGTGCCAGCGCACTAAAACTGCAGCCTGGACAGGTTTATTTTCAGCTCAGCCTGAAGAAGAAAAGGGGTTTTTGACGAATTGCGAAGGAGAGAGCGGGGGCCAGAACGCCACACAGCCTTACTGACACGGTAGATTTGCCCCAAACTGCCTTAAAGCACCTTCAAAAAGAGCGCCACAGTCCACGGCCATCATTTCCACAACTACAAACAGTTAGGGTCGCTTTGGATTCTCTACCTTTCCGCACAGAATTCTGTCGAAGTTCCTCGATAATTTTAAGGAACACCCTCCCCCTGGCAACGCGGGTGTTGAGCTGTCAGCCCATTGTTTGAAAAAAGACCTTCGACTCAATTTGATATTTATTAGTTTCTCAGAATGTTTCTTGGTCTCGTCGTCGCCTTGCTGCTACAAGAAGTCCTGCTTGCGTCAGCTCGCCACACCTGCGGCTCTCTTATTACTTACCGGCAACAGATTTCGCTCCTTGATTTGGCACCACGATGTTTACTGAACGGCTGTAATTCAACCAACCCTATCCGCACCATTGAGTCTTTTTGTGTGTCCGACTCTCCTTGCTCGAAACTATGGAATCTCCTGAAGAGCGAATCCACTCAAGATTGGTGTGCTAGCTGTCCAGGCGACATCGCCTGCCGCATTCATGGCTGGCCAATTCTGAACGCGACCGCTGCCTGTCAGCTGCGACCTAACGACTGGCTCTTCTACACAAACGGGGAATGCTGCACAAATGGTAATGAGCCATTCGAGCTAGCAGAGTGGGTGAATACCCTCTGCAATGGATCCGAATGGCGGATTCCATTCCACTTCTATGGGGGAATGGCCATGGAGGACTGGGAAGAATGGATCGAGCCTTTCAATTGGACTGTACGAGTAGAAGATTCTACAGTTGAGTCTTCCAGCAACCAAATATTGGAACCAGCCAATTGCCAACACGCGTCTCTGTACCTTGGGTTATTCGCACTAGAGAATTTTGGTATCGTCATCCTCGCTGTCGGGTTTGGGTTCTTCCGGTATCGTTTCATTAGGTGGAACGAAGAGAAATCAAGAGAGGAGCTCAGACAGCAGCTCCATGCGGAGCCGGGTCGAGAAAAAATTCGAGTCAGGCGGGGCTTCATCCACTGGCTTTTGCAAAAAGCGCTGGGTGGGAACAGCAGAATTATGCCTGTTGTGGTGGGTCTCTCTTGGCTTGGGCTCGAGCTGGGCGCAAACTTCGTTAATGCCGCAATCATCCACGGTTCACCAGGATACGGGCATGTTCCCCTTGCGCAACTCGCGCTGCTTTTCTGCTCGAGACCGAGTATTGCATTCATCCCGTGTTTTGCGGGCTTCCTTCTCGATTCATCTTTTGCGTCTGAGGCCGGCCAGGACATCTTTGCCGACATAGCATGGAGTGCTGCCCTCCGCGAGTTCGTCATGCAGGTCCTCGGCGGTATATATCTAGGCCGAACAGGTAATATAGGTCGCATCAAAGGGTTTTACCTCCTCGGGCATCTGCGGCCCTATTGGCATGGCAAGGATGCATACAGGATGTACGTTGGGGCGCTACTCTGGTTGATCGGCAGCCCAGGCCTGGTACCGTTCTGGGGGGCGGTCACTGTCACTTTCTTCGCGGTCTTCATGACTTTTCGCAAAGCAAGACAGATCGAGGACTACGGAAACAAGCTTATCAGACGGGCTCTCAAAAAGGGGCTCAAAAACAAGGGACCGCGGACCCAAAGGTCGTTCGAGAAATTCCAATCCCTTAGTCACAAGTATATGCCCGCCAGGCTGGGAACGTGGATCAGCGGAAATATTCTCCAATCCAGGGTTCTGCTCTTCCTAAACGGCCATGTGATTAAAGGTCAGTATGCACCTTGGGTGGTTATCAAAAAATACAACCAGAAGAGAGACGAAATTCTTGCGAAGAAGTACGAAAAAGGCGAGACTCCGACAGCGTTTTGGTTTGACAAGTTGAGAGCACCTATAATGGCATTCATGGTCCTAATAGGGCTGGCTGCATATATTGCGCAATGGCTATTTTGGGACGGCCTTGTGAAAAGCATGGGGAATAGGTGAGAACGCTCTCTTTTGCGCAACTGAGAGCAGCCATGCAATGACTAATATCCGCCCTGAGCAGGTACTGTCCGCCAAAACTTGGAAGTATTACAACAATATGGATTGTTGCAAATTGGTTTGGTAATAATGGCTGCTACGAAAGCATAGAGTGGCAGCCAAACATTTGCTAACTTGTTCTAGGAGTCAGTCTTCCCTACATCGCGAACTAGTGCTTTGGGCCTCTAGATTGTGGGGGTGCTTCAGAGGCACGATAAACACCCCTTCGCCTTCGCAGCAGCGCACTAAATATATACCGGAAAATAGTACTCCGTAATAGGGAGGCAACAAATGCTCAGAGGAAGCAGGGATATGGGGTTCTACCAGACCCATAAACTGAAGGGCGGACAAGGGGGAAAGTACTGCAGCATAATTCTCGGGTGGAAGGGGGCGCATCACATGACCAAAAAGGCGGGATTAGCCGGCCTTTAGATGAGCCAGCTGAAGCTTTGTAGACTAAGCGACGACCACGGCGCATCGAGACAACAGCACGTAGGGGAGTTCGAAGGCAGGCCAACGTTCCTGCCAAGGCAGGACGTACCTCATCCAAGCGGACCTCTAAAGCTGTAGAATACAACTAGTTTTAGCTGAGACAATCCTTCCATACCTTACGTTCGACGCAGGCCGCACGAAACCTGTCTGGCATCTGCAGCCCAACTTGTCGAACCTCCACTTCCTCTCTGGATGACAGAACAGTCCTACAGTCTGCTGCTGGCAATGGCAAGACCATAATGAAGTCCAGCGACTCCTCCGAGGTATCAGACCAAGCCCACGAGACCTCCTCGACTCGTCACCACTACTTGCAACCGCAAAAGAGGGTCACTACGAGATTGTTCGTTTGCTCCTAGAGGGTGGGGCTTGCGTTGCAGAGCAGGATAGATACCAGCGGACGGCGTCATATTGGGCTGCAAGAGGAGGACATATACAAGCTGCCAGAGAGCTTCTTCCACGAAGTGCCATTGTTGACAATCACAATCGAGATGATTCACGCCGCAGTGCGAAGCCGAGAATTGAACTTGTGTGTTACTAGGACCTCAACTGCAGTGCCTGCATGGGTCTCATGTTTATTGCTTGTTGGTGCGCATTTCTGGGCCACGTTCGTGTAGGTCGGGTGACTGGTACGGGAGTTTGACTAGTACGAACACTGACTTGCGCTGTTATCGGCCCTCGATCTTTCCCATACTATCTCCCTTCCCAGCTACCTCCCTTTCCCTCTCGTCTTTTCCCCATCCACCCACTCCCTCGCCCCTCCCCCTTTTCTTTGACTTAATATTCCAGGAATCCTCCAAGCTGAACGCAATAGAGCAGTCACTCAGGCTCGAGTCTTTGATTTCACGGCAAGAACTATTCCACTGCGTCTATATTACATCCACTATGTCAAGTGAGAAGCACCTTGAGGGGGACACTAGGGAGCTATCGGAGTCTGAAGCCCTACTCGGTTACGCTCGATCCACCACGGTCCTACCTGAACTGCGAAGTCCAACTTTAGATAAGCTTGCTGGACACTGTCCGGAGGATTTAAGCGTCATCACAAACCGACTTAAAGAGCTTGCGGACCAAAAAGGTGCCTATAAGCTCAAGTACAGAGAGATGATTAACAAACGTCAGATACACGACGCAGCAATCGACTGGACTTCCCCGCGCTATGTGGCATCACTGAACTTGTGCCAGACGGCGCTCCACTCGATGCCAACATTGCACAGTGGGACTTGTATGTGAAGGAAATCGATGATCAATTCGGCTCTCCTCTCGGGAAGACAAGATTTTCTATACACATGAGGGAGCAGTTCGACCAGTGATGAACAATGCTACGCTTCGTGCTGGACTACGTTGGATGAAACAGGATCCGTCTCTCGCAGACAATGAATTGAGGCTCTATAGATGGTCGCCAGAAGGTACGTCGATTGAGCTACTTTATCCTACTTTACGCTCTACGTCGATTAAGCTACTTTACCCTTCTTTGCGCTCAACTGCAGATATATGACCATCCTGTCTGTGGCTACAACCCCCCTAGTCGCCTTTGCCGCAGTGTCCCCCACACTTCGATCCAAGAAGAAGTTCCAGGTCAGGCAGCCGCTAAGAGCGCGGTAGCAATAGTAGAAGCCTAGTGGGAAGCTCTTAACCGTCAGGCTCGGCTGCACGTTTCACCATTACTGCAGAAATCGCGAAGACAAACCAGATTCTCATTGTTCACGCTGTACTGGCGGTCCTTGTATGGGCATTCCTTGTTCCGGTGGGGCCGATCATTCTGCGATTGAACATCAGGTCGGCCTCGCTTTTGAGACTTCACGTTGTCTTACAGTTCTCCACATATGCCACGTATATAGCCGGAGCGATCCTGGGCATTCATTCGATGACACAATCTCCTCGTCCTCTGACCTTTCACCGTCGGACATTGTAGCTTCTACGAGTGGCACCTGCCCCGGCCTCACCCTGGTCTATTCCCATCTTGACATCTTCATCCAAAGACATGAACTAGACATAGTCTACGTGATTGGGCCAGGCCATGGAGCACCGGCCATTTTTAGCAAATTTCTGGCTGGAGGGCTCGCTAGAGAAGTTTTATCCCAGCTACTCCAGGGCCGCAAAGGGGCCTACACCACCTGGTCAGCGGCTTCAGCATCACCGGCGGCTTTCCCAGCTATATCAACGCCGAAACCCCTGGTTCGATCCATGAAGGCAGGGAACTCGGATATGCTTTGGCGGTGTAATTTGGAACAGTGATGGACAAGCCGTATCTGATTGTAGCATGTACTGTCGGAGATGGGTCTCACGGCAACGGCCTGGCATAGCTACAAGTTCATCAACCCGGCTAAGCTGGGTGCCGTCCTCTCCATCGTTCACGTCAATGGATTCAAAATCAATGAGCGCACAATCTATGGTCACTTGGACGACCGAGAGATGGCTGCTCTCTTTACCAGCTATGGCTACCAGCCACGGGTGGTGGACAATCTGGAAGACATCGACGCTGATTTCTACAACCCTATGGAATAAGCTTTGTACGAAGATTCGAAAGATTTAAAGGCTCCTCGAGCTAGATAGCCCGTCATGAAACCAAGATAGCCTGTCTTAATCATGCGGACTCCCAAAGGCTGGTCTGGTGCACGACGAAATCATGGAAGGCTCATTCCACACCCACTAAGCGCCCCTGCCAGCTACTAAGTCCGACCCGAACGAGTTCGCTGGTCTCCAGAAATGGCTATAGTTCTGTAAGCCCGAGGAGCTGTTTGAAGAGGACCGCGATGCCGTCGACGAAGTGCAGTCCATTTTGCCACAAGACCCAGAAAAGCGGCTCTGCCAGCGGAAGGCCATTTATTCGGGATACTGAGGCATTAATCTTGTGGACTGGAAGAAGTTCGCCGTCAAGAAGGGCGATTAGGCCAGTTGCATACAGGAGGCGGGTAAGTTGCTGAGCCAGGTCGTCGAGGACAACCCGAAAACGATGTGCATTTTCTCTCCAGGTGAATTCGAGAGCAACAAGTTCAAGGCCACACTGAAAGTCACGGGCCGAAATTTCCAAGGGGATGAGTTCTCGAATGTGCGGGATTACGCCCCCGGGCCGTGACCTCCTTTCACCGCCCGCCGCCATCTGCCAGCCCGACCCACTGTCCAAGTATAAAGGTAGACTCGTCCCCCTACCCCGGGGCTTTTCCAGCTGCCCTCTGCATCCCTTTTTTCTCCCTCTTCGCTGTCAGTCCACGGGGCCTTCTTTCCGTACCTCACGGCGAACGCCATCTTCTCCGACCGGCCCCTGTCCCCACCGAAAGATACGACATGGACAGTAACAAAAATGCCTCAGCAAGACTATCGCCTCTTACTCGCTCGACGCTCCCGCAACCTCTCCTTGTCGACTCCTCTGACCGCGCGTCGGCCCTTGACGATGACGTTGATGAGGTGGCCTGGCGTGACTGGGTCGTCGATGACCAAGTCACGCGACGGCTTTGGATGCAGGACCGCCACTATCCTCCTGAACGAATCGATCGCCCCAGCCCACCCTTACCATGAACCGACAACGCCGCGTCAGCACGTTGACTAGCTGCCTAGCCAACCCACCTCGTCCTCTACTCCATTCCACCGCAACTAGATACACAGGAGGTGAACAGGAGCCCCCTGATTGGCGCACCGTCGGTGCTCCCACAAGGCCAATGGAGGAACTGCCACATCCCCAGCCTGTGCCCCGCTCAAAGACCTTGCAGTGGTTCGCTGGAGTAAGCTCGAAATGGTCACCGAGGTGGTCAGCGTGATTGGGTCGTCAGTGCCACTTGGGGCCGCAGGTCGGTTTACTGGGCTCAAATGCAAAGAGCGGCCGTTCGTTCGCAATGGCTGCAGTGCATACCAACAGAGTTCGGCATGGGATCTTGTCTATCTGAGGGCACCGCTGCGTCAATGAAGAAAATGTCTCACCGTAGGCGATGTCCACGGCCCGCACCATATCGCGAGGTGCGCCTAGTAGGATTTCGGCTGCGTCAGGCTTCCGCCGAACAATCTTGACCTCGCGTGGCCGTTGGAGTGGGCCTGTCGAGCTCGCGTTGGTGCGATATCGCACCACCGACAAACAACCTGCAACATCGATCGGCACCTCCGGGGGAAAGGGGAAGCGGGTCGAGGACGCCTCGTCAGGAGGCCGCAACGTCACGTCGCTCCGCTTCGGGGTGGCAGCTCAGTTACTGCTGTCCGCGTGTTGAAGGTCCATTATTGAGTCAGCCAGTTCGACCGCCAGAAAAGCGAAAGCAACTGGAGATGACGTCTCCAGATACTATTCAACCCCCGATATGTTCGCCGCGAGGAGACCACTAGCGTAAGGAATCCGCAGGGAAGAACTTTGGATTGCTTGAAAGTGATGCTATCTCTGTGTCCAGCGAAGCCACTGCATTCGCTTTCGAACCACACGATCCTTCTAGCCCCGGACAGAGCCCTCTAGTGAGGATGGCCTTTCGATGTAGCTTTTGTAATCGGGGCTTCGGGCGAAGGAACTATCGGGATGAGCATGAAAGAAATCATCGTTCCAATCTTACTCTCATGGAGCTCTGCAACGAACCAGACTGCGGGAAGAGATTCAGCAATAAGTACTTACTCAGGAGGCATCTCAAAAGTGTAAGTCTAATTATCTATGTTTTGTCAGAGGCAACTTGTTGATTTTCACAGGTCCATATTAAGGCGAAGCAATTCATGTGCGACAATTGTGGGAAAGCCTGACTATGTAGTCCGGTAAGATGGCACTACCATATCAATATCAGTTATATCTGTCTCTAATGACTTATCCTATAGGCATACCAGATCCAAAAATGGCTGCTCTCGCGAGTACCAATTCGTCTGAATTAGAGCTTTTACGTTCTGGCTGCTCGCACGTGTTGCGAATCAGCTGCGTTTCGGCTTATTCGGCCTTGCGGGCAGGGCGTACAGGGCGTTGCTAATAGGGCGAACAGGGCGTGTAGGATGCAGGGCGAGCACCAGGAGTATATAGATCTCCTTTTCCTCTCTAGACAGTTCCTACAGAATAAGGAGTGCTTTCACAATCAAGTCCCATAAACGGGATATGGCTTGGGGTAAGTGCCGATAGCCTGAGAGAGGTTTTGCATCCCACGGAATAGTGCATGGCCTAGAAACAGGCACGCTGGAGGCCAGTTCCTTGTTCTGAATGGGGCCTGGTTTGCTTCCGGTGGGCCCGTTTCTGGGCTCTTCATTGGGGCATTTCTACGGAGCGCCAACTCAAGCCCTAGGCGATGCCTAGTCGGCTGGGGGGCCTTATTCGAGCTCTACAGAAGGAGGGCTTGTTAGTTTCCAGAGAGTAATCATTCAGGCTCAGGGTATGTCCCATTCTGGCCTGTTCGGACTCTAGGGGATGCCAGGTTCTAGCTCCAGGTCCCAAGCCTGAGCCACAATACTAGCGTCCTCGCCCGGTAGTAACCTGATAACTTCTTTGTACCCATCCGTAGCCACCCTATGTAGTGCTGTCCATCCATTCTGATTCTGGGTTGTTGCATTAGCCCCCCGTTCTAGTAGAAGCCTGACCACCGCCTCCTACCCGCACCCCACTGCTAGGTGCAACGCCGTGTCTCTCTTATTGCTCTGAGCCTTCACGAATGCCCCTGCATCTAGCAGAAGCTTCACGACTGCTTCGAAATCCTCCTCTGCCGCTCGATGTAGCGCCATCCACCCACATATGTTTTGAGCCTTCACGTCTGCCCCTGCATCTAGCAGAAGTTTGACCACTGCCTCAGAATCCCGGCTCGGAAAAAGGCTGTTGCAAACAGTATACTAGATCTTCTTAAATCGACTCTCCTCTCTCAGCCACGTGGAAAAGTCCATCATCCCAGGATGTCTTTTCCGCATATCTTCCCAATCAACTACGGACCCATTTTCCTTTAACCACCTGAGCATAGTCCCCAGATCAGGGATTAGCCATTTTAGCAGCGCCACGACGAAAATAAATGTCGTCGGCATTTCTGAGCCCACAACCTCTCTAAAAATCTTAGCACCCTGATCGTAGGTCAGAGCTTGGGAGCCGATTGAGAGGGAGATATTATTGTAGGAAGACGAGAAGGAAAAGGCTAGGGCGACGAATATACCAATATCGTGGGTAGAGATTAAGACAAGGGGTTTGGATCCTTGGGCACGCCACATGCTGGCGAAGGTACGACCGACGAAGTTTGGTGTGAGGTTTTCGTAAAAGGTGGTTGTCCGAAGGATGGTGTATTGTGTCTTTTCGATCCTTTGGGCAGATATCTTGGCAAGGAGATGTTTCTCGACACGTGCTTTACCTGCGAATTGCCGGATAGAAGTCTCGTCTTCATCGGAGCGCTGGGGCCCGCCCCGGTCGATGGACGAGAAGACAAAGTGCTTGACGCCGTGTTGGAGAGCGGCGTCTATAAAAGCCTTGCCTTGGATCTCTTCTAAGTTAGGGTTGACGCCGGGGCCGAAAGCAGGGTATGTGACGAGGAAGGCTCCGTGGAGGGGGGATTGAATCTTGGAGAAAATGCTGGTACAGTCATTGAAGTCGCCTTTGAGGAGGGAGACATTGGGTTTGGAGGCGAGCCTTTGAGCTACGGGGGAAGAGGGGTTGCGGGTAAGGGCGATGATTGAGAAGGGAGGATTGGTAGGGGAGTCGAGGAGGGCTCTGATAACTGCACCACCTTGTTTGCCCGTTGCGCCGGTGATGAGAAGGGTTTGGGAGGACATTACAGATAGTCGTGAGAGAGGCGGTCGGTGGGTCTTGGGTTTGGGAATGAGTAAGCTTGAATCTGACCTCTGTTCTGGGTGGAAAAATCATTCACTTATCATCGAGATTCCTTATGAGGCTGGCGACCAATCATTGCAAGAGATTTCTAGGCAGCAGTCGGTGGAGCAGGGTGCGAAAGTGGTGGACAAGTAAGTCGGGGCAATTAGCATTTTTGTAGCAATTTTGGAGTGGATGGGTTGTAGCTGGTTACTTGCTGGAGCCATGCAATTAGGACCTGCGAATGAGGCCCATGCCATTAGCATCGCGATGCACTACCTACCTGAATTGACATGCCACGAGAACCGTTTATTGGTGGGTGAAGAACGTGTAAGCTGGTTTTGAAAAGGTGGCCAGATCCTCTTGGTAAGGCGAAGGAGAACAGCGCCATGGTTCACAGGAGCCACTTGCTACCATTACCCAAACGCACCAAATCGCGGCACCACCTTATATCATCGCAAGTGGCTTTCACGTGGCTATGAGCGTTACCAGTTTAACAAAGCCAAGATATATGCTGCAATGTCTAAGCAATTAACAAAGACGAAACTCAGCCCTCTTTTAGAACGCCTGGACAAAAATCAACGTACTAATCGCGCTAGGTGTCCCGGTCCATGAGACTTCCAAACTGTTTCCAGCTCTTAATGATCAGGCGCTGTTCTCAACATTAGCCCGGCCAGGGCCTTAAGGACTAACGCCCCCGTTGGCAAGTCAAAAACACTCGAGACTGCCGATTTGGCTAGTTTGGAAGTCGAATCCTTCCTAGAATATACTGTCACTTCACTCTTTGCCAGCACCACTTACTTCTAGCTTCAGTCACCAGAAATCTACTTCATACGACGCTCTGACGAACCTCAGTTGAAACCTACAGTTTTACAACTCCTCTTTCCCTCCTGAACAAAGCCCAGCCCCGAAGAGCAATTGATTGAACAGAGAGCCTTTAGACCGGTCTTTATGAACACTTCAGAATACTTTTCCAAGAGCAAGATTGATTAAGATACCCAGAGACGTTACTATAACTACACCATATGAGATTACACAACGCAAGAAAAGCTTTTACATCAAAAAGAGACCCCAAATCCAACCAGCCATAGCACTAGACCTCTCATTGCTCTGCTGTGCAATTCATCTCTCATTTCCTTCAGGACAACGTTAGACCATTGAAGCAAATTCGATGAGGTTATTCCACTTACTTCTTCTTCCCACCACCTAAACCAAGACTTTCCGTAATCGATCCCAGTCCAAGACTACCGAGTAGCTTGTCGATGCCCAGTCCACCAAGCAGCCCATTCACAAGACCACCAAGGCCAAGGGCATTAAGCAGCTTACCCACCAATCCAAGCACGCCCGACAGCAGCAGGCCGACCGCAGCAATGATCTGGAATAGCGGCTCCGTCAACAGCGCCCACAGTGGGTTCAGCTTCTTCTTCGCATGCGGCATATCTGCAATCCTCTTCTTCGCATTATCGATCGTCTTGACAATATTTGTAGTCAACTCTTTCAATAGCTCTGCCACACGATGTTCTTCTGGGCTCGCCTCGCCACTGGCAGCTCTGGCTTTCGCCTGCGCCGCAATGTGTCCGTCGGGATCAAGGCCGCGTATGGCGCCGTTGCATTCGCCGAGGATGCGGGCGCCTTCTTCGATGAGGGGTTTGACTTGGTTGACAAGTTCTTCTTCATCGAGCTCGTCTTTGGGAGTGCGGTCGGCTTTTTCGACGTGCTAGAGACAAAACAAATGTGTTAGTGGAAGGTCATAGGTAGGACATAGGAAGGCTGCAGACGAACCTCAGTGATAGCCTTGCAAATTGGCTCCATTTTCGAGATAGTATCCTGGAGGATACCGCTGATCTTCTTTGCAATCTCGTTCTCCTCAGCTCTCTTCTGCTCCTCCGGGGTTAGGTCGACCTCCTCTTCTTCCTGTTCTGGCATGTTCTCCAATAACGTGCATGCGCCGATTCTGTTGCCGTCTTGATCAACAACATAGCCGTTGTCGTTAACCTCCTTGCCCACACATTCTAGTAGATTCCCCTCGGTGAGCATGCCAATGACCTCGCCATTCTTGTCACGGACTTCACCTTGCTTGTTGACGCGGCAGCCAGCCATCGGGTTGATCTCACGTTTCTTTTCTTCAGGCTCCCACCGCTCTGCTTTGCCGATGACGTTGCCATTCTTGTCAACGATGTCTCCATCGTCATCAACCTTTCTGCCAACCAGCTTCTTTGGATCGCCCTCGACAATGCGACCGACAATCTGTCCTGAAGCATCTTTGACGACGTAGTCCTCACCTTCCTTGGCAACGATGGTAGACTCGAAGTTGGAGAAGGGCCCTTCGGCCTTGCCAGAATCACCGCCTTCGATGATGTCAGCATGGCCGATGACCTTGCCGTTGCTGCTCCAGATTTGGCCTTTGCCATCAACTGAACAGCCAACCAATCTCTTCAATTCACCATCAACGACGTGGCCGAAGATGTTGCCCTGAGCATCAACAACGTTGCCCAGCTTGTTGACAGTCTTGCCCTCGAGAGAGGACAGATCCTTCTCTACCACCTCCTCCTCTGGAATCTCGTACGGCTCGACCCTGCCCTTGACATTGCCGTATTTGTCGACAATCTCACCATCCTCGTCGACGGCACGACCAATCAATTTCTTCGGGTCACCTTCCACGACTCTTCCAACGACGTTGCCCTCCTCATCCTCCACGAGGCCGTCTTTGACAACGACAAGGCCTTCCAGACCTCCGAAGATGCCTTCTGGCTTCTCTTCTCTTTGGTCCGGAGGGATAAGCTCGCATCGACCAACAACTTCGCCGCTGTCGTTCCAGATCTGGCCTTCCCCGTCGACCTTCCTGCCCGCAAGCTCTTTGGGGTTACCCTCAACGAGACGACCGATTGGCACGCCTTGAGGTCCGATGACATTGCCGGCCTTGTTCACAGTAAGGCCCTTCAGCTCCGATAGGTCTACCTTGACCTCTTCCGGAACCTCCTCTTCGGGTTCATTGTACCGTTCAGCGTGGCCGACAACGTTGCCACGCTTGTCTAGGACATCACCGTCCTCATCGACTGCGCGTCCAACAAGTTTCTTCGGGTCTCCCTCAACCAGCTGGCCGACTCGGTTGCCGTTCTCATCTTCAACCCAACCGTCTTTGACGACGATCAGACCCTCTAAACCAGCAAATTCGGCCTCGGCGTCATCCCCCTCTTCCTGTGGCAATGTCTTAGCGCGCCCGATTACATGGCCCTTGGTGTCCCAGAATTGGCCTTGGTCGTCACACGTCGTACCCAGCTTGGCAAGTTTTTTCGGATCACCTTCAACAAGCTCTCCAACGGGCTTGCCTGATGCGTCGACGATCTTGCCGGCTTTGTTGCATCGTAAACCTTCGAGAATAGAAAGAGGTGGGAACTCATCCCCAAGGTCTACGCCGGACCCTTCTTCGGGGACGGCGCCTTCGGCCTCTTGTGCGATCAATTCGACCTTGCCGATCACCTTGCCATCCTTGTCGAGCACTTCGCCTTTGTCATTCAGCTTCTTGCCAGTCACAGCTGACAGGTCTCCTTCGGATAGTCTCGCAATTGGCTCGCCATCTTCGTTCAGGACTTCACCCTTCTTGTTGACCTTCAGGCCTTCAAGGATAGCGGTATCTGGCAGCTCTGGAGCAGCTTCTTCAACCTGCCCTGCGACGCCCTCAACAGCACTGGGAATGAGCTCGACTTTGCCAATGACTTTGCCATCTTCATCGAGGACCTCTCCCTTGTTGTTGATCTTTTTGCCTCGGACTTGATCAAGGTCTCCCTCCGAAAGCTTGGCAATTGGATCTCCATCCTCATTAACAACCTCGCCCTTCTTGTTGACCTTGAGGCCTTCGAGAATGTCGAGACCTGGTAGACCACCGGCGGCACCCTCCTCAACCTTTTCCTCAGCCTTATCAAGTGTTTCTTGCTTTTCTTCAAGTTGGGCTTCAGCTTCCTCGAGCTTTGCCGCAAGCTCCGGATGTAGATCTTTCATGGCCTCATCGGCAGCCTGGCCTTCCACGATCTCGACCTTGCCAATGACCTTTCCATCTTTATCAAGAATCTCACCCTTCTCATTGGGGATCTTGCCAGCGCATGCTTTCGCGTCACCTTCGACCAGCTTGCCGATGACCTCGCCCTCATCGTCAATGATGTTGCCTTTCTTGTTAAGCTTGCGGCCTTCCAAGATCGTTAGATCAGCGGCAAGCTGCTCGACTAGCTTGTCAACAGCTTTCTGCGCATCTGTGACGCCTTCTTGAGCCTCCTCGACCTGCGCCTGGACCTCGCCGACACCGTCCTTGGCCTCCTCAGCTGTATCCTTTACTCCATCAACCTTGTCTTTCACTTCCTGCGGAAGGACCTTTGCTCGGCCAACGACATCTCCGTCCTCATCAAGAATCTCGCCCTCGGCATTGAGAGGCATGCCAACGAGGTCTGCCGGATCGCCTTCGGTAATCTTGCCTAGCACTTTGCCTGACGCATCTTTAATCTGTCCATCCTCATCAGGCTCCAGACCTTCTAGGACAGCAAGATGAGGCAACTCGGTTTCAGGAGCCGCAGCTTCTGCCTCTTCCTGCGCCTTCTTGGCCAACTCCAAAGCTCGCTCTGGCAGAACCTCAGCGCGACCGACAACATCTCCATCCTCGTCGAGAATCTCTCCGTTCTCGCCAATTTCCATGCCTTCGAGGTCGGCTGGATCGCCAGCTGTCAGATGGCCTAGCGGCTCGCCATCAGCATCGAGGATCTCTCCGTTCTCTTCCACCTTTAGGCCCCTTAGCATAGGCAGATACTGTTCGAGGTCGATTTCCGGAAGCTCATCGACAGCACCTTCAGCTGTGTCTTTGACGCCGTTGACGGCTTCTTCTCCATTGGGCAGCTCTTGTCCTGCTGTGTCTTCCACCGTCTCCTTCACGCCGTTAGTAGCAGCATGGGCTTCATCTGTAGCGCCTTCCGCAGCCTCCTCTGCAGTGTCTTTGACATCCTCAGCCGCACCCGACACAGCACCCTTGACGTCGCCATTTGAGGCCTTACCGGCTGCCCCAGTCACAGTGTCCTTGGCACCTGTTGCTGCACCTGCGGCTTTGTCAGTCGCACCCTTGGCGCCGCTGGTGACACCACCCGCAGTTCTCCTGAGGCCGCCAAGGGCACCACCTGACTCTCTTTCAGGCTCGCCTGTCTCAGTGTCCTCGGCATCGTCGTCTGCGTCATCGCCAGTGTCCTCCACTGTTTCTTTTGCGCCAGCGACAGCTTCTTCGCCTTCGCCTTCGCCTTCCGCCTCCTTAGCAGCAGAAACGTTAGCCGGCGCCTCCGCGCCTTCTTCTTCCTCTTCCATTGGCTCCGGATTAACTTCCGAGAGCTCGCCGGGTTCATCTCCAACAGAGCTCTCTGCTCCGGTCTCGTTTCCTGGTTGGCTGACTTTGCCAGCAGTTTCTTCCACGTCGCCGGCAGACGATTCAGCTGTCTGTTGGACATCTTGGGCCTTGGGTCTCGGTGGTAGCGAAGGCGAATCTGTGTCTTTTTTGGGTGTGGCTTTTGATGGACCAAGCTTAGGTGGCTTTGCCCGGGGTGTAACTTTGGTCGAACTGAGTTTTGAGGTAGAAGAGGACTCTGGGCTCTTACCAGTCTTGGTTGGCGTTTCAGGTGGGTCTTGTGTCTTGCCGGCCGCAGGTGAGGGCGCCATGCTTTTGGAAGTTCTTGCGGTCTGTGGAGTGGATTGGGTAGATGAACTTGCAATAGGAGAAGATCTACTTGGGGTGGGAGGAAATGAGTAGTACGCGTATGAAGCAGATGATCGTGGGTTGCTTGTCATAAGCTAACTAAGGAAAACACTTTTACAATGTAAAGTAGCGGTTTGTAGGGGGGGAAGGGTAAGTGGTGGAGGGATGGGAGTATTTGGAAAACAACAACGCACCGAGCAGGTGTGACGCGTTATGAAGGAGCAACTGGGGAGGAGAGAAAATTGTTCATGGCTACGTCACAATCGAGGGGGACCTGGAGAAGCTTCTCGACTGAATTGGGAGAGCTGGTGCCTCGAAGTGTGGCTTGCCCTGTTTCGATGCCACACTCCTGGCGTTGATGTCATCGAGTCCAGGCTCAAAACTTCATCATCATTGGCAAGACCGAGTGCGTGCCACCCTGGGGTCTAGCAAGTGGCGGTCTCGCGGGGTGAAAAGGGAAAGGCCAGACAGGGGTATCGAAGGGAACAGGGCTTGGAAAGCCTTTGAAACCAACAGATGAAATACTAGAGGCGGAATGACGGCGTCAGTCGAATCAGTTTATAGGGAACTGCAGCAGAATTTCCTGAATTGGAGATGTACGGGTCAGACCAAGATACGTAAGTTAAGTAACAGGCTGCATAGTTATCCCTGCAAGAAGGACTATCAATTGCAGGAGTGGGAAGATGGCCAAGAAAGGATCCCAGAGCCCATGAAATATGAGAAAAGTTGCTAGTAGTGGAGACCAAAAGACCTGCTCTCATCGCAGAGAGCATGGCAGATCTGGGGCGATGGCGTCATAGGAATGACATGCCCCGTCGTAGCTTTTTGTTGGCATGTGCTACTCGGGCAGGGTCTAATCTCAATGCTTATGTCTAGGATTTGTTCGAATTATACATCCAGTAGTACTCTTGTCCTTGAGGCTCGATTGTGTTCGTAATGGCCGGCGTTGGTCTGATAATGGGCTTGAAATCACCCAGGATGCAGGGTGGCAGAATACCATGGGGGTCGGCAGGGTTGCGGGGGGACTGAGCAATAAGATGTCATCTGGGAGAACGCCTGACATGTGGCTTGGAATAGCGGCACCAGCCCCCAGTCAGATTGGCGGCGAAGTGGCTGAAAAGATCAGGTTTTGCTTCTGAGATCTCCGCACTTGTTTTCCCCACCTACCACAAATACCGAAATGTTGCACCCTGCCAACCCCTTGTCCTCGCGTGGGCCCTGCATAGAGGGATGTGATCGACATGCTCGAGGCTTTCCAGGAAGGAGGGCCGGCTGCTGGCTGTCCTTGCACTGTCTGTGATATTCGTCATGTGGGCACTCAGGCACCAGCTAGTTGACAGTTGAGGGTAGATTCAATGAGACGCAGTGAACTTCATGGACAAGGTGCTTTTTCTCTTTACACAATGCCTAAAAGGTGCGGAATTGGCAACACTGTTCAAAGTCGTCCGAACTAGAGCAGACATTTCCGGAATGCTTTTACTTTGTACAGGGACCAGGATGGCTGATATGATCGGCAGCAGCACGGGGTAGTGGCCAAGATACTCTTTGGAGAAGATACAAAATGACATCACCTTCAGCCAAGGAATTCTACACTCATCGCTTGCCTTCAGGTGCGGGAATGCCATCCTCGGAGCCTTAAGGAACCCTTCTCGTTCCATCTGTAGACTCTCCTCCCACATCCTTCTTACCCTTGAATGGATCGAACATCTTTGAAAAGTGACTGCTCAAGGACTTTCCGCTCTTTCTGGACTTCTCCTGTTCCGCTTTGAGGGCTTCTAAGTACTGGCGTTCTCTCTCCGCACTTTGCGATTTGTCTCTCTTTGCCTCTTCCTCCTGCCGGACTTTGTCCGGATGTAGCAACTTGTCCTTTGTGTGTTTGGCTTTCTGTTCTGCGCTTTTGATCTTACCTGTTGCTTTAGTGTAGCTTTCAAGCCCAGCGAGCACCGCATAACTCCTCGAGATGGAAACTCGGGACATGTCAACCCCCTGATCATGAAGGTTGTGTACGAACGAACGAAAGAGCTTGACCGAAGGGCGATAGTGGCCGCTGCATGCACAAAGTCACACGAATTAGCGAATAGCACAAAGATCCGAGGTTGAGAGTGAAACTGGCAATACCTGAGAGGAGAAAGCTTTCGAAGTTGTCCATGCTTGATCTTTATCAGTCCTGCGGCCGTGATACGAGACCCGTGCAGGAAGGAGGAATGCTGAAAGGCTCCAGACTGCTTGTACCCAACATACAAACGGAAGGACATATCTAAGGTGGTCCTATTAGAAAGTTGCATCAGAGTAGCTTGTCAGCTTGATGGCATACCTGATACCTGTCAAAACGCGCACATTAGCTACGGCCACCAAAGCAACTTCAGCATCACCTACAAATATCCACTTATGACCTTTCTTCATACTGTTCCGGATGAGGTGGTTGAAGATGACTGCTGAATTGACGTACTTGATCTTCGCAGGGCCTTTGGCGCGATGAAAGTCCTCATTCACGTATCTCGTGCCTTCATCGCCCTCCTTTTCGTCTTCGCCTTCATCCTCGCTGTCGGAGGAGGTTGAGCCAGCCTCTGCACCCTCTGGAGCGACGTTGTACTTAAACGCTGGGACGGAACTTGCTATCGGCACAATCCCTTCAAGCGAGTCCCTGTATAGCTCGTCCTTCGTCCAGACCTTTTCTCCGTTCTTCGCCCATACCAGGAGTCCATCCTTGTCCACGTTGACCAAATATTTGAGCCGCTCTTCTCGCGACAAGTATCTGACTTGCTCCCGGTCCAGCCTCTCTCTGCTACACTCGGGAAGGTCAAGTCCCTTGCCATCTCCCTCGTCGAGCCAGTAGAAGAAGCTCTGGTTTGTATCTTGTGTCTTCCAGTAATTGTGATATTTCCTCAAGCTAGAGCCATACCTATGCTTTTGGTCGACCAATTCCAGGAAATACTGCAAATCCATCATCTTTGAGGTCACCGCTCGTCTCTCTACTCGTTTCTGATGCCGCTTCCGACGCTCTTCTTGGGAGAGGTTCTGATCTGCTGCCTCCTTCTCCGATATGTCTCCATCTTCCGAACCATCCGTATCTGAACTAGATAAGTCATATGCGGCAGCTCTTTCTGCGATCTTGGTGGCGCGAAGCCAATTCATGCGGGCTGATGAAGGCCGCGCTTCAGATCCGTCTGATGATGTGGGAGCGGTGGGCTTTGTGAGGTTTAGGTATTGAGCATCTTTGACCGCCTAGCGGTGCCAGAGGGTGAGTATTCGGAAAGAGTGATTTGGCGGTGTCCGCGCACCTCCATCCACCTTGTCGATGGATCTAGACTCAAGCCTTGCATCTGGCGACGCGTTCGATGGCCTCTGAAGTTTCTCTAGAATGCCACATGAGACAATCGTCCTCTACATCTGCAGCCACTTATACCTGTATGACACTTGCAGCTCTCGACCTCTCTCCGTCATCAAGCCTTGCAGCAGCTTCCTGCTTATCTGGATTCAATGATGCTTGCTGAGTCGTCATAGCGAGGCAAGAATGGTGGAAGAGAGAGTCAATTGCGGCTATTTACTCATGCGCCAATAACAGATTCAAGGTACTTGTGAGCAAGGAGAGTGTTCTGCCGGTTGATCTTTGTCTTAGCGAGGAAGAGGCACGAGGCTTCAATGGAGAGAGCGCCGGTACACTGTTTGTGAAGTAGCAATCTATATCACAGCGTTCTCTTGTCTCAATCCACATCTCCAAGCCGGCATGACCCGGCGAAAATTCCCCACATCGTCTGATTCAGCCCATTAAACGACATCCCGGCCCCCTACGTAGCGAAATCAGACCAAGATACTTTCAATCTAGACACATCAGATTCCTGACCTACATTGATGTCCGACGAGTTGAGGGTATTAAAATGCTCTTTAGCCATTTCTTTATTTGCCGTCTCAGCTATATCCGAAAATTACCTCGAATTGACAGATTTATCGCACAATCACCTCGCTCACTGCTAGAGACTCCTCAACTGAACTGCTTATATGCAACGCCTCTGCCCCATAACATTAACCTATCTGAGTCTCAAACTGAAGCAATACACACTCTTCATGGTATGTACTCGGTACCTAGCCAGCTTCAAGAATCCTAGCGGCATGGTGTGGCTATTTCGTGTACCCTGGCTTAGGATCACAGGTACTTTATGTTGGTCTTTGGAACAACCTCATGCATTGATCACGAATCGAGTCTCCCCACTCTAAGTGCTAGGTATGTCAACGTGGCCTCTTCTCGTCACGTGTTCTACTCGGTGACGGACAAAGTTGGACTCGTTCTTATTCTTCATCAACCATCGATGCCCACGATTCAGGAACTACATCAACCACCGCCCCGCTCTCATTTTGCGCAACAGCCTGCAGCTGGCAGGTTTGAGCCAAGGAACTCAGCATTAAGGCTCATATGGATGCAATCGACCATCTCCGAGCCAGTAACTGGACCATTCTACCATTCGTGATGCTATAACCTGGCCTTCGCAGAACTTGGTAGGTACCTTCTTGAGTTCGTTGATGCGGTCTCATACAGGCTTAAAAAACATCTCCACAACCGGTGGTAATGTTAACCCCCTTGATTGCCTAAATTTAGTAGCGCGGAGAATGTCATGGAAGAACTTGCATCGATTCCAAAGCCCACCATTTCCTGTGGTTCGCAAGCGACGTACATGACCGAGACCGCCGACTTGAAGGGGCAGCACGTGTTCCAAAGTCCTTGGCCACCAGCAGTCACTCCTGTGTCCACAAAGAGATGGACTAACCCAACCTAGGCGATGCACCTCGTGAACGGGGGCACTCGGTGATTCCAGAACCTTCCAGATCATAGATGCTTCACTATATAAGAAAGTAGCTCTCCAGATCTCCTGCCTCTACATTGCACATCTCGTCTTCGAAATATTCGAGCCAAGCTTCAGAGCTCTTCCGATCTGGGTGATGCTTGTCGAGCACTTGCCGCCGTATCTCGACAACGTGCTTCATTATCTGGAGCGAAGCATTACGGCGGCCAAGATCCCAAAACATTGTAGCCAGTACATGCTGTGACACTAGTTGAGACGGATGATCCTCTGCCAGTGTCTGCTCCTTGATCTTGACCACCTGCTCCAGCAGTGACACCGCCTCCTTGACCTGTCCATTCGCTCTATATGCTATAGCCAGTTCATGCTGTGACGCCAGTCGATCCGGATGATCCTCTGCCAGTGTCTGCTCCTGGATCTTGACCACCTGCTCCAGCAGTGACACCGCCTCCTTGACCTGTCCATTCGCTCGATATGCTCCTGCCAGCTCATGCTGTGACGTCAGTCGATCCGGATGATCCTCTGCCAGTGTCTGCTCCTTGATCTTGACCACCTGCTCCAGCAGTGACACCGCCTCCTTGACCTGTCCATTCGCTTCATATGCTCTAGCCAGCTCATGCTGTGACGCCAGTCGAGACGGATGATCCTCTGCCAGTGTCTGCTCCCGGATCTTGACCACCCGCTCCAGCAGTGACACCGCCTCCTTGACCTGTCCATTCGCTTCATATGCTCCAGCCAGCTCATGCTGTGACGTCAGTCGAGACGGATGATCCTCTGCCAGTGTCTGCTCCCGGATCTTGACTACCTGCTCCAGCAGTGACACCGCCTCCCTAACTTTGCCATAGTTGAGGAAATTCCTCGCAGTGAGATCATACACGGGCAGCCATTTTTCGTTCACCGTCAGCCGGTTTAAGCTTAAATGAGTTAATAAATCATTCATCAGGACGAATAGCTTTACGTCATCCCGCATTCCATATAATAGCCACCCGCATTTCATTAAAATACAAGTGATCATTACGGGCGGCTCAGACGTAAACATCCTGCTTATTTCCCATGACAATAATGCCTGAAGATGAGGCTGGAGTTGCCGTCCGTGTTTTCGCCATAATACATGATCGTCGCCGGAGATAACAACCAAACACCCTGTTGTAACCCAAGACTCGTGCTGTGCCGTCGGGTCTAGGCGGTCTCTTGCCCAGGCATGTATCAAGGGATGCATCGAAACGCTTAGAAAGCCGTTATAGGTATCGGTCGACACTAGAGAGAACGACTTAAGTAGATGAATAGCTTCGATAAGCCGAAAAGAATCCCATATATCTGTATCTATTTGAATGAATGATGGAAGACGAGAGACATGCCAAGGCGTCAAGCGATCGGCATCATCAGTACCAGCTTTACTTGGAGATATAGTTTGAGCATTCCTCCATGCCGCTTCAAATAATGGAAGAGGGAGTCGACTTGGCCCACATATGGCCAATACTGGTAGTAACTGCAGAGCGTCTCCGCTCGATTCCGTGCGCGATGATTGGAGGATTTCAGCCGATGCTTCGAAAGTCGCGTAGACATCTCGGTAGCGTGACCGTGCCTGGTTCGGTCGGAACGCAAGCAGTCGCTTACGTTGTTGCACGTACACCTGGGGATACTCGGCCAGTGTGCAGTGACCACGCGCCACATACGACCCGGCTTGGATAAGTGCAAGGGGGTGTGATCGTAACAGGGAAGCTACCTTTTGAGCATCGTCCTTGAGCGCGCAATGTTGGTCATGGGGGACATGAGCAGCCCGGAGCAATAGTGCTTGAGCCTCGGCTTCGGCAAGTCCATCAAGAGCGATGTACTTCTCTGTGGCGTATTGGTGGCATTCGTCATTCCGCGATGTCAACACCACTACTCCCGACGGCCCTGATGGAAAATAGTATTGGTAGTCAACGTGGGGATCGTCGGCATTGTCCAGCACCAACAGCCAAGATTTATTGATATTTGCAAGTCCTTGCCGAGCCTCCTCCAATGTCTGTGCTGGGATGTGGAGTCTGCTCGCGATGTCCAAGAAACCAGTCTCGGCTAGATGCGCCGTGCTGACATCTATCCAGAAGACGCCCCAAAATCTGGTTATTGTCAGCGACCGGTGACCGGCGACCGGCGACCAGCGACTAGAACGACGAATATTCATGCACTTACGATTGACGAATCCGGTGAGCGAGCTGTAAGCAAATCTCGCTCTTACCCTGTCCCCCTATACCTGAGATGACAATACGGCACTGTTCCTGGCGCGAGGGATCTTTGATGGCGTCTCGAACGATGCTCTCCAGCTCGTGAAGAATGTCGTATCGACCAGTGAACAGTGTGTTGGTTGAGCGAGTCACCGTCCAGTGTGCGTGACCGGTCGACGGGAGAACGCCTGATTAGGTCAGCCTGTTTCGCTTCGGACCTGTATCTTTCTGGCTCATTAGATGCTTTTGAAAGCGGTCGAGCTTGTCGAGGAGCTCCTGATGTCGTTCAACGACAACGACATGGCAAGAGAGATCGATGGCTCAAACAACTATTCATGGTAAGGCATCTAATTAACACTCTCGGCGGGGAGATGGAGGAGACTCTGGTACAGCTGAAATGGATATACTATGACTAACCTCGCTGTATCGGGGCCACTTTTGGGTTGATGGTGGAGAGGATCCCTTTCGCATACACCGCTGCAACTGCCGCCGCATATGGTTGCCAATCTTTGTTTTTCTGACCGTCACCATAGTCACATACCCCTCGAACCACCCCCGTCGGCAGGGCGTTCACTATCCCGGCCGCCTCCATTTCCAGACCAATAAGGTCATATGTGTCTCTTAATTCGTCCCGACGTCGAGCATTTCTCATCATCGAGTTGCCGGAGCCAATATTGCCATACCATACCCGCGTCCGTTCGGTCTCGTCTCGAGGCTCTCGCGGGATCGGCGTAGGCGGCGCTGTCATGTCGACCGAGCTCGTAAACAACTGGTCCGTGTCTTGACTGGGACATTGAAATGTGTCGTCCTCGTTTGCTTGCAGGAACGCATCCAGACATCTCGCAAACTCATTTCCTTTTTTATATGGTTTCTTCTTTGTGAGTTGAATGTTGCCGATCGCCGCTCGCACGATCGCCGGAGTCTCTGCTTGCCGTCCATTGAGTAGAAATCCGGCCTCAGTATCTTTTCCTAGATCGTAGTGCACAATACCACTATTGGCCTTATCCGGCACACAGACAAGAACGTCACCGAGGCGAATGTCGCGGCGCAGTCTCGGATCTTTCGGCGCCAGGTTCGGGATGCCCGCGGCGACACCCACCAACAAGGCAAACCAGATATTCGTGAAACGTGCCTTCACTTGGCTGACCAACGCAGCGGCCGCGCCCACGCCGTAGTTCTGGCCCGCGGGCCATGTCGCCACCACGACATTGTGTCCATTGATTTCACCTCCTATGTAAATATAATCGTCGCCGCGCACTGACTCGAACTGGCCCTGGTGTTGCTTATCGAGCATGCCTAAGGCTGCTTCGGCCTCGATCGGCAGGACGGCGATCCATGCGATCGTATAATCGTCGTGGATCAGATAGTCTGCCATCGTGGGTCGGTAGAACTAGGGCGGTGAGGTTGGTGTAGTAGGACGCTACATTTGGTCAGAGCGTGCAAACATTGAGTCGTCTGAATGCGGCTGAACTTCGAAGCAACTGCGGACTCGGCCTCATCAATAGGAAGACTGGAAACATCCCATCACCAGCCTTCAGTCCATGACTGACCACAAGCTACCTTCAACAGCATTATCATATCCGGCCGCCTTGTTCGAGGAACGCTTGGCCGCAAGCTGCGCCACACTTTAGACTAGGTACAGGCAGACGGAGGGCTGTATATCACGTGTCAAATTGATACACGGCGCAAAACTTTACAGACCGGTTCTTTATTTACTGAAGGTTATGATCATTTCGGAGTATGGCCACAACTGCGCAAGGCGGCGAAGAAATTAGCGTGTGGAAGCTACTTTTGGGACGGTAATGGGTATTGATCAAGCCAATGCTCATGAGCACGCAGAACTACTCTTTTGGAAGACATAGGAAATCCTTGAAGACAATTGTGAGCTCGCTTCGTTCGGGAACTTTTGTGCCCAATACATTCACGAAGGCGGTGAACCACGAGGGCTTGCGTACTTGTATCATTGTGGCGGTATGGCTGGTGTAGGTATGCCGAGTCTCAAAAGATGAACAGGAAAAACCCACAAGAAGTGGAAATGCGTTTGGCCCTGAAAAGGCACCACAAATGTGTGGCCACTGTTCCATTGGCTAGAAATCCCTCATACGTCTTATTAGCCGGACCTTTTTGGGCTTCAATCAGTCTTCTTCACCTCCCAGCTTTTCTCACCACGCCTAATGGCCTCCTTCCTCACCACGCCTAATGGCTTCCCCTTCGACCACGCCTAACAGCTTCCTCAGGAATGACCGCCATGAGGGGTTGTTGTCGTCCTCGTTCATTATCAGGTTGTTCATCGAAATGTCTCTTTGGAGCATGCCGGCCTGTGTGTACAACGACTCATGTCCGTCGATGCAACCGATTAGCGCGTCAAGCATCGCTACTCGAGAGCTTGCCTTGTAGATAGCCTTCCCATAATCGCGAACAATGACACGACGGTGCACCCGATTCGGAATTGCAGTGCTCGTTCCGGCCTTGGTCTGAGAGCTCGAACAAGTTCGCTTTCTAGGCGGTAACGGCGCGTCAGTGCAGCTTGAGGATCGCTTCTGTCCGGCGGTGCTGCTTAGGGTCAAATCCAAGCTGCTCTTCATTCATCCAGAGAAACCCGAGGACTGCGGACACGAACTGCAGCCCCTCTTGATTGATATCAAACCGCGTGGATGCGATACCACCAGGTCGGTCGAATTCCCACAGCCGCATGAGCGATCCACAGAGAGTAAAACCCAAGACGAAACGGCGACTGTCTTGAGCGGCGAGCACTTCTCTCGCATATCGCCCTAGATCAAGCCATGCTTTGGAGACTGTATCGGCGGATGGATTGCTCTTGAGTTCTCCTGATACGAGAATCTGCGACCAATGACACTTTGAGTCTACGCCGGCGTTCGGGTCGTCCACGAAGCCGACGTCCAACTTGCGTTCGGCTGTGGAGCCTTGCAAAGGCTGGTGGGGCTGTGTCAACGGCCTCCGTCGAGCTCTTGAGGTGGGCTGATGGAAGTCCAAGAGCTGGCCCGTTAGCTGTGCGAACCAGCTCAAGACATCCCTTTCTTTAGCACCTTCGGGCCAGCTCCGCCAGCCGCTCTCTTCTTGGTACAAAGGATTATCCTCTTCCTTGCACTTCTCAAACACAGCTTTCGCTGCCGGCTCTAGACCTGCGACTTTTCCAAAGAATGCTTCGAAGAAACCAGGAACCGCGACATACATAGGAACCAGCTCCTCTTTCAGCACGTCATCCACGTATTTTCGGTGTTCAGAGGAGTTCGCGAAGCTGCTTGTGTTGCGATGCCACGGCGTTTGTTGGATGGATGATATAGGACGGGGAGGGGATGTGGATTCAGTGACAGTGGCGTATACCTTGTCCCGGATGAGGTCGTCAGGCTCGTTACTGAGGACTGCTTGAAGAAGAGGCCCGATACGCTCGATGTCGAAACCATCGGAGTTGACTATTGAGTTCAGTCTTGACAGATCACCGAAGAGATTCTTGCCACCATTTCTAGAACATAATAGACGAGAGGCCGGAAGGATTTGCAACGCCGATATGAGGTCAAGCGCGAGGTTCTGGACGCCTAGAAAGGGCGTTAAAAATGCGAGATTAATGTAGGATTCGTTGTCGTCATCGTCGATAACGTCCGCACTATCTAAAACCAGTAACGACCGCTCTGTCTGACCGTGAAACCACCTCTTTACCGCCGCCACCGCGTCCTCGATGCTTACTGTATCAAGTCTCGTCACCGATATCGGGTCGAAGAGCAGCCGATGGATCTGAAGATAGTCCCGGTCGATCGACTCTTTCTGTCCCGCCTCCACCCAGAAGATGGTGGAATAATCTTCTCGGTACTTCCGCACATAATCGAGTACCAGCTGCGACTTGCCCGATCCACCAAGACCCTGGACCGCGAGGATGCGGGTGTCGATCGCGTCTTGTATACCATCGTGTAGCTGTTCTTTGATCTGTCGATGTAAGTGGGGACGGGACACATAGTTGACGACAGGTCGAAGTGCGGTATAAGAGTAGTGATAGGGAGCGTCAGGGCGGGCCGGCCTAGCGCGACTGCTGTCATCGGCAGGATTGCTTCCACTATGTGATTGAAGACGATATGTCAGCCGCGTCTTGCTGGAACAATATGATCAGGAATACAGACAAGGAGACCGGCGCGTGGAAGTGCTGCGTCGCTGCTTGGTTGGAGATGCGGTCGTGATTGACGATGTGGTACACAAACTCGCTTACTGTTGGCAAGGGCACACAAGTAGGGCCTCGGCATCGTTCGCCTAGTTATTTGTATGCATATCTTCAACCCACGAGCTACGTACAAACAACCTCGTCGTCGCCATTCCTCGGCGTTGCAGTTGCTCTATCTGCCTACCGTCTTACCTATCTACCTGTCGCATCACCTGTCTACTTCGTCGTCGCTGTCCCTACCAGAATGCGTGTCTCTCATTTACGAGCCTTCCTCGCACGTTAGACGTGGGTGGCGAGAGTCACTATATCGACACCCAGGATGTTCAAAAGCTTCTTGATTGTGGGCGGCTCGGCCGTCAGGCTGCTGATTACCCTCGGAGCGCGCTCTGGGTGGTAAAAAGCTGCCGAAAAAAGACTGCCCAACGGCCTCGGTGTTGCTGAAGCCAAAGCAGCAGCTCTGCATCCGAAACGGTACCAGAGCTCACTATCTAAACTATCTACAGAGAGGGCAGGGTGAGGCGGGGAAAAGAAGCGCAGGCAATCGGATCGGCCAGCCAATCAGATCGATAGAAAAAGTGATAGACAGACAGGTTGAAGACAGACAGATAGACAGGTCGAAACAGGCTGATGAGAGCTGGTGCACCAAGCAGACCGTGCGGCGTCCTATATAGCACCCTTGGGACGCTGCGACGGTGGCTGAAACCCATGTGACAAAGGCAGAAACCCATATATGACAAATGCAGAAAACCCATGTGTGACAAATGCAGAAACCCAGGTGCGACGGTGTTCTAACGCGCTAGGTCCTCATAAACCATCCCAGGTACACGCCCGTGAGATACACGCCTATGAGGTGCACGCCTGTAAGTGTTGGATATCGCCCACAGGCCCCCCTTGCGACAATGAAGCCTAAGAGTGACGTACGAGGGCTCAGGAGTACGTCGGTGCACCTACTGGAGCCTGAAGCCATCTGGACGTAGTCCAGAGGTGGCCCACGATGACTCAATTGGTGCCTAGGTATGACTCTATGGTGTTTAGACGTGACCCAGCGGTATTCGAGGTTGCCTGTCCTTCGTACGGGATAAGCATCGTGTACCTCTCTTTCTGTCAGATAGCGAGTTCATAGACAATGCCCATCTCAATCATTATACTGTCATAACCAACAGTAAGATACACGTTTATGAGGTACACCCATTAAAAAGGAAGAAGAAAAAAATGACAAGACAGGGATTCGAACCCTGGAGGTTTGCACCAGAGCAATTAAACCATCTTCCAGACGGCCAAGATAAACTTGACTGTCAATTATTAGTATTTACCCGCGATTAGGTTCATTTTACTCACGTGCCCCGCCATAACCGCTCGGCCATCTTGCCTTCAATAATCTGGGTACCCCTAGAGCCAAATATTTTCTACATCCTCTTTAACAATTGGTAAGAAGTACGTGTTCTCAATGCAAGTCTATAAGATGCACGCCTATGAGACACGCCCATGAGATACACGCCTATAAGATAAATGCCCATGAGATACATACCTGTGAGATGCTCACGCCCTACTCAGGCTGTTGATGCTTATACTTCTCGAATAAGCTTTCAACATCAAAATCGCATAACTTTGCCTTCTCCACTATTGCCCTTGCTTTCCCTTCAACCGGCGCATCTATCATCTTTCCATCCATTGCCCACGCACCCTTGCCCTGCTCTTCAGCCCGCTTTTGGGCCACGACGATCCGCACTGCCCATTCGACCTCCTCGCGCTCGGGGCTGAAAACTTTGGCAACCGTCGCAACTTGGCTCGGGTGGATGCACTGTTTGCCATTGAATCCCATACGCTTTCCGTTTCGGCACTCATTGAGTAGTAGTTCTTGGTCGGCTTCGGACTTGAAAGCCGTACAAACAAGGTCTATGGTTGATGGAAGGTTATGGGCTCTTGCTGCGGTTACTATCATGCTGCGCGCGTAGAGGAATTCGGTTAGGTCTGGTGTGCGGGTGAGGGAGAGGTCGAGGGCGAAGTCTTCTGCAGCGAAGATCAGGCCAGAGAGTAGGGAAGGAGTTGCCGCACAGATGGAGGAGAGAGATGAGAGGGACTTGGCGGATTCGATGAGGGCGAGTATTGAGAGGGGTAATTTATGGTCGCTGGGCCGGGCGTGGGAGATAACGTCGGAGAGGAAGGTGAGGTCGGAGGGTGACTCGGTCTTAGGAAGCATGATGGTAGTCAGATTGGGGGACTTGAGGATCTCGGTTAGGTCATCGAGGGCAAGGCCGGACCCGACACTATTGACGCGCACGATGCGTTCTTTGATGGTGGAAGGAATGGGCTTGTCGAGCTCCGCGCGCACAAGTGCACGAGCTTCGGCCTTGCGGCCGGGCGTAACACTGTCTTCGAGGTCGTAGGTAACGCAGTCAGCGCTCAGAGTGCGAGACTTGTCGAGAAATCGCTGTGAGGAGCCAGGGACGTAGAGGAGGGCGCGCCGAAGGATATTTTTGGCTGCCATGTTGCGGTTTGAAGGCGTACGGTGAAGCCTACGTGAGGCTCTTGAGAGCGACACTATTACCCATATTCTCCGTCAAAACCGGAGGTCGAGAGAGCGCCCGCAAAAGAATCATTGAAATTGCTGAGCGCGAGAAAGCTTTCTTTCCGAGTTGGAGATCGTGAGGGGGTTGCCCCCAATACACAGGGAAGCTTGGGGACAAAATTTCCCCCACATCGTTGAATCTCATAGGCGCATATCTTATGGGTGTGTGTCTTATGGGCATGCATCTCATGGGGCATGCATCTCATAGGGAACATGTGTCTCATGGGCGTGCATCTCACGGGCATGCGTCTCATTGGGTATGCGTCTCATAGGCGTATATATCATGGGTGCGTGTCTCATGGGTGCGTCTCATAAGGGCGTGCCTCATTGACATGCGCCTTACGGGCATGCGTCTCATGGGCATACATCTTATGGGTATATCTCATAGGCATACACCTTATAAGCACGCAGCCTGGATACCTTAATATTGTGCTGAAAGGAGATACCAAAGTATGCACTGCCCATCTAGAAGACGAGACACGCTCAAGCTGCAGAACGAAAAGAGAACGACCCAGCCTCAAACTGCTAGCCTCGCAATTAGCCAACGCAACGGTTTCCATCCTCACTGACTAGGATAGAGTAAGTCTTCCGGGTGAAGAGAGTATATTGAATCTTAAACGAGCACAGAGTTGCCAAATTAGCTCGGTACAGAAGAGAGACACATATTCTTTAGAAGGGCTTATGAAGCTCGAAGGACTCGTCAGGGACGTTGTCTAAATCTGCTTGAAATATAGGGACAAATTTTGTACAAATAATAGGGGGTAGGGTCTCGAGCCACCGAGCACTGTAATGAACCTGCTCGGCGGCCAACGCTCTTTTCGGGTATAAGCTTGTGAGAATTCCACTCATCCAAACCCAAGATGAATGACAGACGGTGCTAGCTGTCATTTTCTCTTTTGTTGTATTCTTGTTGGCCTGTCGGCCTGTCGGCACTCTATCGGAACTCTATCCTTAAGCTTGTCGGCCGTTACGTTCCTTCGCCGCCTTGGCCAACTTCTTAAGCTCCTCCTTTGGATCTAATTTCCTCTTCTTGATGGTCAGACAATTGATATCCAAAAATGTGCAGATCCGGTCAATGGTCAGCAGCGCCCAACGCATGTAAGCTACGAGGGCGAAGACGAAGTAACCTCTTAGGTACCACACCTCGGCGACAGGACTGATCGCGGGTAGGCCAAAGCGTGGCAAATTGGCTAGGACAGCGCCCCCAACTAGTGGAACCAGCATGACGGTCCAGTATGGAAATGGCTGGTGCACGAGGTGGTGGAGGATGATCTTTGTCGTAAGGCGCCCGAATACGAAGGACATTGTTAGGCAAAACAGGACAAGTCGGTTATGACTTAGAAGGCTGGAATATGGTGAGAACAGCCACGCGCCGATGGAAAGGCAGTAGACGAGCATAGGTGTCCAGTCCAGGAAGACTGGTAGAATCGGCAGGTTGGCGCTTCGGCGCGCTTTCATCACATTTCTTATACAGTCAGGCAGATGCGCGACAAAGAACGAAAATAGCAATATCGGCACCCATAGATCACGGAAGGATAGGTCGTTAAAGAAGTCTCCATAGCCGATCACGTCTGCGATACGATAGGTCCAGATCTGCGGCCCGTAGTAGCCAGAGATCACCATGATGGAACAGGCGATCATGAGTCCTTCTGTAGGACCGTTGAAATAGCCGAGGAAGAGTGTGTGCGTATGATAGGTTTCCCAGGTAGAAAAGAACATCGGTAGGCAGGGCACCAAGGCTGTGAAGGCGCCGGTCTTGGTGGGGCCAAGGCCCATAGCGGCAGTTTCGCAGAGGCTGGCAAGGGTACAATTCAGGGAATCAATACCGTGGCTATGAGTTTGTTAGGCATGTAGGGCATTGGTATGTGTGGTGAATCGTACTCGAATAGTTCACCCAGCCCGCTTGACGTTCCGGTCCGGCGAGCTTGTTTCCCGTCAACATTGTCCATGGTAGAATACCTGCGACCGACTTGTTTAGCATAAAGCTCTCGAGGATAGAGGTAGTGCTGCTAACATCCACAACCCAAATGCAAAGCTATAGTATACCCATGAAGGACCCTAGAATTGAGACCAGAACTATCAGCTCATTTCCCTGGGAAGGAGGAACGGAGAAAGCGAGAGGAATACCGGTCCAACAAGGTCTGGGATAAAAAGCGACACGAAGAGAACGTTGATAAGGATAAACATGAAGCCAAGCAACGTGACCATATTTGGAGCCAGCCATAATGGCAGGAGTTGGACAAAGCCGTTCCACTATCTAGGCATTAGTTTCTCTTCCCGAACAGCAGGAAGAGTGGGGATGTACATAGTGTCGCAATATATGGTTGGATACCCAAGATTTGTCCACGCTTGAGTACTTGTACGATTTGAGATGGATCAGAGCTTCATCGGACAAGGGATCAACTGTGATGGTCAGCGAGCGAGATGAAGAAGTTCCGAGTAATCTCACTTCCACCCATGATGTCTTCGCAGCAAGAACTTTGGCCACCAGCTCCACAATCAAGTCAAAAGGCGGTATCTTGCTTCACAGCTCGGGCACAGGTTCAGGGATTTCGCAGGCCATTTCTAGCACCAAGACGAGCTTGTCTTTTTCTGACCGGGACTGAATGAATGGATACGATCAACATTTTTCTTAGGCTCTAAGTTCTGCACGGTTGATGCGGAACCTCAATGCCAAGGGCCCACATGCAACCTCGAAATTTTGCTGGCCAAGGCCCGTACGCCGTATGGTAACTAACGAATCGACTAATTGTAATCTAGCTGGAAGTATTCAATCCTTCATCTCGACGCGTGGTTTTTGTGGCTGCTTGAATGAGCACAATGGTGACAACGCTTAATTGAGTTCTTCGCGAGATTCAAGTTCTTCATCATTGCGCCGTGGCTGCGCTGACGCTTGATGTCGGTCAAAACCAGTAGCTTGAGTTGGCCACTACTCTCAAGCCTTTGGTGAGGTCGGTTCTCAAACGTGCATTCTCAACCGGCATGGAGGACGTCAATGGACTACCAAGTGCAGCGGCCGAAGTTGTCGAACCTCTCGGGTTCCGAGTCGCCCACCAGAAAGTCGATCTCGAGATAGATTTTCAGTCGCAATCGATCAGAGGAAGCACCGAAATCACGATTCATCCTGACAGCGTAGACCTGAAAACTATCAAGCTCAATCTACGACAGAACAAAGTGACGCTTTTGAGCATCAAGGAGGCTTTGACGCCCGATCGGAGTTATGGGGTGTCACCCACCTACAAAGATCCCTACGACAACCTCACGCTTCACCCACCGGCCGGACTTAATCAGCACTACATTCTTGCTGACAGGATCAAGCCTGCCGTCAAAGTGCATCCGGAAAAGGAGCTACGATTTAACATTCCAAAGAAAATTCGTATAGTGCCGGTGGATGAAGCCACAGTGCACACTGAAGGCATAGGCACGATTGAAATCAAAAACCCTACGCCAGCAGGAGGAATTGCTATTGAATCGACTCAGGCGATCGCCGACACGTCCGTCGCGAAGTTCACAGCTCTGACCGTCACTGTTGAGTTCACTTCGAAGAACATTAGGGACGGGCTCCATTTCGTCAATCATCGACCCGGGAACGGCCGATACCCGTACGCATACACGCGCAATGGGTCAGGCCCTGGACAAGCATCCTGCTTATTTCCTTGCATTGATGAACTAAACTCCCGAAATACGTGGGATATCACAATAAAGTGTCCGAGGACGATCGGTGACGCATTAAGGCAAAAGCCTCTCGATGGTCTCACGCAGCCTGAACGTAACGGCGCTTCAGAAGAGTCAGCGGCAATTTCAAGACCAGCCTACGAGGATCGGGAGGTAATCGTGTTGTGCTCTGGGGAGATGACTGATGAGATTATGGACAAAACCGACCTGACCAAGAAATCCGTCTCGTTTTCCTGCTCGATGCTTCTTTCAGCTCAGCAAATCGGATTTGCTGTAGGCCCATTCGAGCATGTACACCTTTCTGAGCTGCGTGGTGCCCAAGCAGACGATGATCTCGGGCAGAACGCGGTCGATATCCGCGGTTATTGCCTACCAGGCAGGACGAAAGAGTTGAAGAATACATGCTTGCCTACCGCAAGAGCGATGGACTTCTTCGTGCGAACCTATGCCCCATGTCCATTCAAGACCTTTAGGATATGCTTCGTGGAGGATCTTCCTAACAACACGACTGTTAGCGCCGGCTTTTGTCTTTGTAGCAACAGAATGCTTTACCCCGAAGACATCATCGACCCAAGCATCGAAGTGACAAGAGATCTAGTGCTTGCCATCGCTTCTCAGTGGGTGGGTATCAATGTCATTCCACAAGACAGCGCTGACACATGGGCCACGGTCGGCATTGCCCACTACATGACAGAAGCGTTTATGCGGCAGTTGTGTGGGAACAACGAATTTCGATTTCGGATGAAACAGCAAGCAGATCTTGTATGTGAACATGACCGCGATCGACCGTCACTAGTTAGTCTAGGGGCGTTGTTACATGTTGACCCCTCTGTGCTGGAATTCATAGCAATGAAAGCTCCTTTGGTTCTTTTCATCTTAGATCGGCGGATTGCTAAGGTAGCAGGAGTAGGCAAGATGCCGCAAATCATCGAAAGAATCCTCCGTCAGGCTCGCTATGGCGAGCTTGCCAACGGAGCAAATACGCTGTCGACGGACGCTTTCCAGAAGACTTGCGAAAGGTTCTATCACGCAAAGATCGATGACTTCCTCCAGCAATGGGTACATGGTGCTGGCTGCCCGAGGTTCAAAGCCTTTCAGAGATTCAACAAGAAGAAAGTGGTTGTGGAAATGCTCATACAACAAACGCAGGGAGACAATCAGACTCAAGGGGCTCCTGCTCCTCCCCGCAATCTGGACCCGGATATGTTCATGCGTGATGTGAGAGAAGATTTCAATGAAGTCTACGCTGCTCCCGTTCAGAATGTCTTTACGGGCCCGATGACGATTCGAATCCACGAAGCAGACGGCACACCTTACGAGCATGTTGTCGAGATCAAAGAGGCGAAGACTACATTCGACATACCGTACAACACCAAGTACAAGCGTCTGAAAAGAAGCAAAAAGCAAAGGGAAAGAAATGCTGCTGCGGCCGCTGCGGACCCTTCCGAAGCAGAGAATGAGGCCTTACTTTACTGTCTCGGCGATGTGTTGCAAACTCCGGAAGATGTCACTGAGTGGAAGTTGACAGAATGGTCAGACGAGGACATGGCAAAAATGGAATCCGAGTCGTACGAATGGATTAGGTTGGATGCGGACTTCGAATGGATATGCCAGATCACGCTCCAAATGCCAGGATATATGTTTGTCTCGCAGCTCCAGCAAGACCGTGACGTCGTTGCACAGTACGAATCCATCAATGCCATAAAATCTTACCAGGCAAACGGTCTTTCGTCAACAGTGCTGGTACGGACCCTGATGGACCGCAGATATTTTCATGGTATCCGAACAGCCGCCGCAGATGGCCTTGTCAAGGCTGCTGATGAGATGGTCGACTATGTTGGACTATTCCATTTGAAGAAGGCATTTGAAGAGATGTTCTGTGCATCGGAACTCGAGTCGCGCATGACCCGACCAAACGACTTTTCGGACCGCTCGGCGTATTTGTTGCAGTGCAAGATAATTGAAGCGATCTCAAGGGTCAGGGATGCAAAAGGTGGCGCGCCTAGGGAAGTCAAAGAGTTCCTGCTTGAAAAGCTGAAGTTCAATGATAACTCTATCAATGAATACTCCGATTGTTTCTATGTTGCAACCCTCATGAAGGCCATAACTGACGCGGTGATGGCGAAGCCGAAGTTTTCTTCGGCAGCGGAAGTGGACTTGATGGACACAGAGGCGGAAGACGAACACAACGCCCAACACCGCTTAGAGCAGGACTGTCTAGCCGAGATCGACCGTCATCGACGTATGGACGAGTGGGCAAGCTCTTACCAGAACATCTACACAAGGACAGCACTGGAATGCCAATTGCGCCTGTCGAAGGCTGGAATTGGCCACACCACTGCGATGCACTTCCTTCCGTACACGAGGCCAAACAATTTCGACATGCTCCGATTGACTGCCTTCAAGAATCTTTTGGAATGCAAGATCTTCGAAAATGATAGCGTCCTACAATACTACATATATTGTCTTGCCTCCGACCCTTCACCATGGATTCGTGAAAATCTCAGACGCGCATTCGGCAAAGCCCTTGCAATCAAGGCAATTGGTGAAACAACTGCAGAAATACAGCAACCTCAGGAGGGACTTGTCATAGAGGAGGAAGCAACACTTGAAGCTCAGCAAGCAGAGCTGGCACGGAAGACTACCATTGAAG
>Ga0335072_10000759_pt1 | contig 58011 bp, 42 predicted proteins | sample Lox_Sample_21_FD_206725 | JGI IMG/M metagenome (GOLD analysis project Ga0335072, IMG submission 206725) | Soil microbial communities from Loxahatchee National Wildlife Refuge, Florida, United States - Lox_Sample_2.1 | ecosystem: Environmental > Terrestrial > Soil > Wetlands | place: USA...
ACGGTGGCAATTGGAACGCTCTCCGCGCGGAATGCGGCGGCCGCCCGGCCATCCCGGCATCCGGCTCGCCCGAGTCGTTCTTTATCGAACACTATTGGGGCTACGGCCGCGACCGCAAAGGCGCCACTCTGGAATACCGCGTGGAACACGACCGCTGGCGAACCTGGCCGGTGTCGCAAGCGAAATTCCAAGGCGATCCCAAAACGCTCTTCGGCGAAAATCTCTCGCGGTGCCTGGCCCCGGAACCGGATTCATCGCTGGTCGCGGAGGGCTCGGCCGTTACAGTCCATTCCGGCGAGCGAATCCTGTCTTCCTGACTCTACCATTGACAACTATACTCGTCACCGATATACTCGAGGCCAGTATAGACATGCGAGAGCCCAAACCGGAGTCCCTTCTGCCCTTGCCGGCAGCCGTATTCCACATCCTGATTGCCCTCGCCGAAAGCGATCGCCACGGGTATTCCATCATGCGGGATGTTTCCGCTCGCACCGGCGGCAAAATCCGATTAAGCGCCGGAACGCTCTACAGTTCCATCCGCCGCATGCTGGAGCAAGGCCTGATCGAGGAACTGGCCGACAGCCCCGACCCTTCCAGCACCGACGAACGGCGGCGCTATTACCGGCTCACGCGTTTCGGCAGGCGTGCCGCGGCGGCGGAGGTCGATCGGTTGAACGGCTTGGTGAGACAGGCCCACGCCAGCGGGCTCGTTCCGGGTGCGTAATGCGCGGCCAGGCGTTCTACAAGGCGTTGCTGCATTGCTATCCGGCGGCTTTCCGGGATGAATATGGCAACCAGATGTTTCTGATGTTCGCCGAGCAGTTGGGCGAAGCGCGCCGCACGGGGCGTCCGATCGATCGAGCGGCGTTGTGGGGGCGCGCCGCCTGGGATGTTCTCGCGATCGCCCCCAGGGAGCATTGCCACGTGATTTTACAAGATATTCGCTTCACCCTGCGTTCGCTCGCGGCGCGGCCTGGCTTTGCCGCCGTCGCCATCCTGTCGCTCACCCTCGGAATCGGCGCCAACATCGCCATTTTCAGCCTGTGGAACGGCCTGCTGCACGCGTCGCTGCCCCTCGTCACCCATCCCGAGCAACTGGCGATGTTGTCCGATCCGGCCTCGTCCGGCGTGTGGCACGGGGATGAGTCCGGCGATCGCGACATGCTCACCTGGGATGAGTTCGAGCAATTGCGCGATCGCGCCACGAGCTTTTCCGCCCTGATGGCGTCGGAAAGTTCGCTCGATAGCTGGCAGCTCCGGTTTCAGGGAAGCGATTGGGAAGAAGCGCACGGGCGCATGGTCTCGGGCGGGTACTTTCCTCTTCTCGGCATCGCCCCCGCGATGGGGCGGCTTTTCACCGAAGCCGACGATCGCCAGGACTCCCCCTACGCCGTGATCAGCTATGACTACTGGCAGCGGCGCTTCGCCGGCAGCCCGGCAGTGCTGGGCCGCAGCTTCACACTGCGCCAGGCCGTGCTGACGATCATCGGCGTCGCGCCGCGCGGATTCATCGGAGAGACCTTCGGGCAGGACCCCGATCTGTGGATTTCGATGCGCATGGAGCCGCAGGTGGTGCCCGGCGACGACCGCCTGCACGACGTGCCTCCTGAGAAAGCGATGTGGCTACACGTCTTCGGCAGGCTGAAGCCGGGCGTCAAGCTGGCGCGCGCGGAAGCCGAATCGAATGCCATCTTCAAGGCTGGCCTCGAGCAGTTCTATGGCGGCGTGGCCTCGCCCGAGCGCCGCAAGGAACTCCTCGATCAAAAGCTGAAAGCCCGGCCCGCCGCGGGAGGCGCTTCCAGTGCGCGCGGCGATTTCTCGACGTCTTTGAGCGCGTTGATGGCCGCCGTGGGCGTGCTCCTTCTGATTGCCTGCGCCAATCTTGCCAACCTGCTGCTGGCGCGCGGAGCGGTGCGCCGGCCGGAGATGGCGCTGCGGCTCTCGCTCGGCGCGAGCCGCGGGCGTCTCATTCGACAGTTGGTTACCGAGAGCCTGGTCCTGGCCGCCATGGGCGCCCTCTGCGGGCTGGCGGCCGCCCGTCTGATTTTCGCGGTGCTGGCGGGGATGATCGCGCAGGGCGACCAGGGATTTGCCATGAACTTCGCGCTCGACCCACTGGCCATTGCCTTCACGCTGGCGGTGACCGTGAGCTCCGCACTCCTCTTCGGCCTGCTGCCGGCCTGGCAGGCGACCCGCACCGACGCCAGCGCCGCTCTCAAAGAACAGGGCCGTGCCGGCGCTTCGCTCGGCCGGATGCGCTTGGGTAGATCGCTGGTAAGTCTGCAACTCGCGCTTTCGCTCCCGCTGCTGGCGTGCGCCGGCCTGTTGGCGCGCACGGTTTACAATCTGCAGCACGTCGATTTGGGTTATCCCAGGCAACGGCTGGTGATGACTGCCATCGATTCGCGCACCGCGGGCTATAACAGCGAGCGCAGTGCCGTGCTGTTTCGCGATTTGTTGGAGAGAATCAAGAGCATTCCCGGCGTGGCGGCGGTGACCTACTCTCACAACGGCTTGTTCACGGGGTCGAACTCCAGCGATCTGATGCTGGCTGAGGGATACACGCCGAAGGGCCAGGACGACACCGGCAGCGCATGGGACTTCGTCGCACCGAATTACTTCTCCACCCTCCACATTCCTTTGCTCGTGGGACGTGAGATTCTGCAAAGCGACGATGCTGCCGCTCCTAAAGTCTGCGTCGTGAACGAAGCTTTCGCCAGGAAATTTTTCGGCGGAAGGAATCCTCTTGGTCTGCACGTCACCATGATCGATGAGTCGGTAGCGGGCCGGAAGGGGACTGCTTACCAGGTGGTTGGCGTGGCGCGGAACTTCCGCACCAATTCGCTGCGGGACAAAGCCAACCCACGGGTTAGCCTGCCGTTCAGCCAGCCCCATGCCGATTCCGTGAAGCGCGCCAATTACCTGATTCGCACCACCTCGGATTCCGCCGCCGTGCTGCCGGCCGTCCGGCAAGCCATCCAGCGCATGGATGCCTCGCTTCCAATCCTCTACGCGCAGACCCTCGAAGAGAGGATGGCACCATGGACGGCGCAGGATCGCATTACTGCGCAGGTCGCCGTGGTCTTCGGCATCAGCGCGCTGGTGCTGGCGGCCATCGGTTTGTATGGCGTGCTCTCGTACAACGTGGCGCGGCGCCGCAGCGAAATCGCCATCCGCATCGCTCTCGGCGCCCAGCCCGGCGGCATCATCCGGATGGTCCTGCGGGATACGAGCGTGCTCGTCCTGGCCGGGATCCTGGTAGGAGGCGGGCTGACCTATGCCGCATCCCGCTGGATAGCGAGCCAACTTTTTGACGTCGCCCCCCAGGATCCGCTGGTGCTGACGGCGGCAGCCACAGTGCTGGTGGCGGTCGCGCTGGGGGCGGTCTATCTGCCGGCATGGAGGGCATCGCGGGTTGCTCCCATGGAAGCGCTCAGACAGGAGTGAGCAGACGAATGCGTGGGATGGTCACTCGGCGCCGAACGCTTGGTCCGGCCGGGCCAGTCGGCTCAGCTACGGCTCTGGGGGCCCTGACCGCAGCCCTCAAGACAGGAATGATGCCGGTATCCTGAACCTTAGGCGGTTCGGGAGACCGCGCTCATGCCTGTTCTTCGATCGGGAACCATTGCTCTCGCGCTCATGGTGTGGTTTGCCGCGCCGGCGCGCGCTCAGGACACGCAGAACGAACAATTAGTCAAACGCGTGGACGATCTCACCTCGCTGGTTCAAAAGCTTCAGGCGCGAGTCGATGAGCTGGAGGCGAAGCTTGGCACCGCGCCGCCGGCCCCGGCGCCGGTTACCTCGGCACCGCCATCGCCGGCAGCGGCGCCGCCGGTGCTTCCCCAAACGCGCGCTTCGCTTCTCGGCGGCACCACAGTGAACTTCCTCTTCGACGGGTATTACGGCTTCAACTTCAATAATCCGGTGGGACGCGTCAACCTCCTGCGCGCATACGATGTCTCGAGCAATGCGTTCAGCTTGAACCAGGCGGATGTCGTGCTCGATAACGCCCCCGACCCGGACAATGGAAAGCGTTTTGGGCTCCGTCTCGATTTGCAGTTCGGCCAGGCCACCGCCACGCTTCAAGGCAATACCTCGAACGAAGCCCGGCCCGCTATCTATCGCAATGTCTTTCAGGCATACGGCACCTATGTCTTTCCGGTTGGCGGCGGTTTGACCGTGGATTTCGGAAAATGGGCCAGCTCACTCGGCATGGAGGGTAATTACACCAAGGACCAGATCAATTATTCGCGATCCTTACTGTTCGATTTCCTGCCGTTCTACCATATGGGCGTTCGCGCCAATTACAAAGTCGACAATCTGCTCTCGCTGAACTATTGGATCGTCAATGGAACCAATCAGACCGAGCCGACCAACGGCTTCAAAGACCAGATGTTCGGCTTCGTCCTCACCCCCTCCAAGTCGCTCACCTGGACCGCGAATTATTACCTCGGCATGGAACACCCCGACGTGCTTTACCTTCCGAATTACACCGGAAACAGCCTTCCCACCGAGCAGGGGCTGGCGTTCGAGCCCATTCCCGATTCGCCGCACGGAAAGCTGCACATTTTCGACAGTTACCTTCAATGGCAGGCGACCAAAAGGCTCAGTTTCGCGTGGGAAGGCGACTACGTGCTCGAGCGGCTGTACGAGAACTCGGCGCCGCAGCATGTCACCGGCACCGCCGGGTATGCCCGCTATCAGCTCACTTCCAAATTCGCGCTCGGCGCCCGGACGGAGTACGTTTCCGACCGCGGCGGGCTGTTCACCGGCACGACGCAAGCCATCACGGAACAGACCTTCACCGCCGAACAGCTGGTGGCCGACGGCCTGCTGCTGCGCGCCGAATGGCGCCGCGACGCTTCCAACCATCCGTTCTTCCTGACCGATACCCTGAACGTTCTGAAAAGGGATCAGAACACCGCGACGCTCGGTGTGGTCTGGTGGTTCGGAGGGAAACAGGGCGTCTGGTAAGGTGGCATAATCCATCCATGAGCCCTAAACCTCAGACTTACGATATCGCCGCGCAACTCCTGGCCAGCCAGGATTTCTTCAATCGCTCAACCCGCGTCCTGGAGGAAGGAGACTCGCAGTTCGCTCCTTACGAAGGCATGATGACAGTGGCGCAACAAGTGGCGCACGCGGCCCAGACACTGGAGTGGTTCGTTCAGGGCGTGACTCGTCCGGAAGGTTTCGACCTGGATTTTGCCAAACACGCCCAGGAAATCGCCGCCGTAACGTCGCTCGCCGCCGCGCGCGCATGGCTGGAAAAGGCTTACGCCAGTTCGGTGGCGTTCCTCCGCTCCCAGAGCCCCGAAGAGCTGGCCAAGCCAATGCGGGAAGGTCCGATCCTGGGCGGCCAACCGCTCAGCGCCCTTGTCTGGGCCATGGTGGAACATACGGCGCACCATCGCGGAGCCCTGACGGTCTACTCGCGGGCATTGGGAAAAGTTCCGCCCATGCCGTACGGCGGATAGCCCGCATCGCTTCGCCATCGAGGGCATCCAGCATCATGGGAACCAAGTCGCGCTCCGATGGTCCAAGGATGACGACCTCGAAACGGTCGAGCGCCATCAGGCGGCTGGCGATTTCGAGGAAGCGCTTAACGGGCCAGGAATCGGCTGGCCAACAATTCACATGAGCCGTGTTTTATTCACAGCTTTACCACATCCTGCTCACGCTAAATGCAAGTTACAGCAAGCTTACATTCCTGTTGAAAACGATCGCGCGAAACGAAATCGCGCTGGAAATCCGCTCGGGGCCGCGATAAAAAGAGAGAGTCCTTTAGGCGCGCTGCGCAGCCGGTCTGGTAAATCTCGGGGGAGGTAGCCGGGCTGGTTGCGCAGGCCTTCAGGATTTTCTTACTTTACAGCCGCCGCAGCGTACACCGGCGAGAGCCAACCGTGCCGGTCGGGCCGCGTTCCGTTAATCACACCGAAAAACTCGGTTTGGAGCTTTTCCGTGATCGGTCCGCGGTGTCCCTTGCCGACGGTAATGCGGTCGATGGAGCGGATGGGCGTGATTTCCGCCGCCGTACCGGAGAAGAAAACCTCGTCGGCGATGTACAGCATTTCCCGCGGCACGATGGTCTCGATCACCGGAATGTTGTTGTCTTTCGCCAGGGCCAGGATCGCGTCGCGCGTGATTCCAGGCAGCACCGACGCGCCCAGCGGCGGGGTGTGGATCCTGCCGTCGCGCACCACGAAGATGTTTTCACCCGACCCTTCGCTGACATACCCGGCGGCATCGAGCGCGATGCCTTCCACGTACCCGTTGGCCACGGCCTCCATCTTGATCAGTTGCGAATTCATGTAGTTGGCGCCGGCTTTCGACATCGCGGGCAAAGTGTTCGGCGCCATGCGGGTCCAACTCGAAACGCAGACGTCCACCCCGTTGGCCAGCGCTTCTTCGCCCAGGTACTTTCCCCATTCCCAGCAGGCGATGTAGACCTCGATGGGGTTCTTAATCCCGTTCACGCCTACGTCGCCATATCCGCGCATGACGATCGGTTTCACATAGCACGCGCCCATCTTGTTCTCACGCAGCAGTTCGACGATCCCGTCCGTCAACTGGTCGCTTGAATATGGGACGTCCATGCGATAGATCCTGGCCGAATCGTGCAGGCGGCGGAGGTGTTCCTTCACTCGGAACAGCGCCGGCCCGGCGGCGGTTTCATAGCAGCGGATCCCCTCGAACACCGAGCTTCCATAACTAACAACATGAGAAAGGACATGGACTTTGGCGTCCTCCCAGCGGATAAAGTGGCCGTTATGCCAGATTTTTTCGGTAGGCGTCAGCATGGCTTGATTATAACCAGCTTTTAGCTCCCAGCTATCGACTGGGCCGCCGCGATGACCGGCGGTTAATTAAATGAGCCGCGGCCGCAAGGGAGCGGCCCCTTCGAGGCCCGCCCGCGCTGAAACCTACTCCGTCCGCAGCGCCTTCACAGGATCCAGCGATGCGGCGCGGCGGGCGGGGATGGCGTTCGCCAGCAGGCCGACTCCCACAACCGCGAGCACCACCGCGCCGTAGACCAGGGGATCGCGCGGGCTGACGCCGAAGAGCAGCTTTTGCAGAAGGCCAGCGGCTGCCAGCGCGACAGCCAGCCCGATCGCGGTTCCCGCGCCCACCAGGACCATGCCGCGACGCAGGACATTCGCCAGCACCTCGCGCGGCGTCGCTCCCACCGCCATGCGGATGCCGATTTCATGGGTCCGCTGCGAGACGGCATAGGAGATGACGCCGTAAATTCCCGCCGCCGCCAGAACCAGCGCCACCAGCGAGAAGACGCCGAAGAGCCACGAGTAGGCTCGGCGCGCCCACAGCGAGCGATCCAGCCTCTCGGACATGGTGTGGACGTTGTAGAGCGGCAGGTCGGGGTCGATGGAGGCCAGAATTTTCCGCGCCGGGCCGATCAGCGCTTCGGGGTTGGAAGCGGTGTGCGCCACTACCATGAGGGTCCTCGGGTAGGGCCATTGCCGCTCGGGAAGGTAGACCGCGGGGCGGACTTCGCCATCCAGTCCATAGTGTTTCTCGTCACGCAGCACGCCGACCACCTCCCACCACTTGCCCTTGTTGTCGTAGTCGTAGCTGATGTGTTTGCCGACGGCGCTGGCACGGGGCCAGTGCTGGCGGGCGAAGGCCTCGCTCACCATGGCGACCGGGTGATCCTTCAGCGTGCCGTCGTGATCGTCGAACTGCCGGCCCGCCACCACGGTCATCCCGATGGCGTCGAAATATCCGGGAGTGACGAGAACCTGGAGGACGACGGGGCTTTTCTCATTCGGGCTGCGTGGCGGGTCGCCTTCGGCTCTAAAGAACTGGCCCCAATGGCCGTGGAGTGGGGGCGTGGTAGCGCCGCCGGCCGCCACCACTCCCGGAACGGCGCGCAACTGGTCGAGCAGGTTCTGGTAAAAGGCGACGCACTGTTCGGCCTTGCTGTATTTGTGTTCGTCGAGGTCGGCCTCAAACGCGAGAACGTTGTCCACGCGGAAGCCCGGGTCGACATGCGTCACCTTCTGAAACGCCAGCAGGCCGGACGCGACGAGCAGCGCCATGGCGAGCCCAATTTCGGAAACCACCAGGACGTTGAGCGTGCCCTTTTGCGCGCGCGAGAATGTGGCGCGGCGCGCGCTCACGTGCAGCGTGCCGCTCACCTCGGCGCGGGAAGCTTGCAGGGCAGGAAAGAGGCCGAATAGCAGCGCGGACGCCGCTGTGACTACCATGCAGAAAGCGGCAAAGCGAAAGTCGAGCTGAAAATCGATCCAGCGCGGCATGGTGTCGGGAAGCAGGGAGACGATGGCGCGCAATGCGAGGCGCCCGAGCATCACGCCCGCGATGCCGCCTACCAGCGCCAGCATCCCCGTCTCGGTGAGCAACTGGCGGACGATGCGGCCGCGCGAAGCTCCGATGGCGGTACGCACTGCGACCTCATGCGCGCGCGACGAAGCGCGCACCAGCATGAGCGCCGCGATATTGACGCACGCGATCAACAGCACCACGGCGACGGCAACCAACAGCACCTGGCTGGTGGTGCGGAAGTCGCCCAGGTAGCGCTCGCGCAGCGGCGTCAGGATGGGGGAAGTGATCTTGTTGACGGATCGGCCGGCGCCGATCATGGCTTTGTGCACGCGCGTCAGGTCGGCCTGCGCCTGCAACGGGGTGACTCCGGGCTTCAGCCGGCCGATGCCGCTCAGATACCAACCGTTGTCGGAGTCGCTTTTCGGCGCCAGCGGCACCCACAGTTCCGCGCGATCGGGAAAGACCGCCTCGCGTGGCAGGACGCCCACGATCTTGTACGGTTCGTTGTCGAGGACCAGGGTGCGGCCGAGCACGCCACGATCGCCCGAAAAGAGCGTCTGCCACAAGCTGTAGCCGAGCAGAACGACCTTCTCACCTTTGGGCTTATCTTCGTCGGGAGTGAAATTTCGTCCGAGCACCAGCTTCAGGCCGAGCACATCGAGCATGTCGCGCGTGACTTTGGCGCCTTGCACATGCCGCGGGGGCCCCATGCGCGAGAGATTGAAATCGGGATTGTCGAAGAAAGCCATGCCATCGAACGTGGTGTTCTGCTCCCTCCACGCGAACAGGTCGTTCTCGGCGATACCGGTGTAGTGCAGGTTCCACTGCGGTGCGGTCTCGTCGAGATCGATGAAGCGCGCCGAATCGCGAAACGGCAGCGGCTTCAGAAAAAGGCTGTTGAAGGTGCTGAAAATCGCCGCATTGCCGGCGATGCCAAGTGCCAGCATACCCACTACCATGAAGCTGAACGCCGGCTTCCGCTGCATGCCCCGCAGCGCGATGCGCATGTCGTAGAGCAGGTTCGAGAGATGATTCGGCCGCGCCGGCGGCTCGGGTTCGCGCGGGTGGCGCGCGCGGCTCAAGGCTTCCACCAGCGAAGGACTGGTGTTGAGCGGCTCGATGGCGAGGCGCTCGGCATCGGCGGGAGAGACTCCGGCCTCGAGCAGTTCCTCATAGCGATCTTCCAGATGTTGCGCCAGTTCGTCGAAAACCTCGGATTCCTGCGAGCCATCCAGTTTCAACGCCGCCAGGCGCTCCCTCACGATGCGTTTCCAATCAGGCATAGTCCACTCCTGCGATGCGGCGGACGGCTTCGGCGAACTGCTTCCACCCCTGCCGCTGCGCCGCCAGGACCTTGCGGCCTTGCGCGGTGATGCGGTAGTAGCGGCGGCGCCGCTGTCCGGCCTTTTCGACCCACTTGCCCTGTATCCATCCGCGGCTCTCCAGCCGGTAAACCAATGGATAGAGCGATGCCACGTTGAATTTCAGCATGCCCTCGGAGCGCGATTCGATTAGCTTGGAGATTTCGTACCCGTGACGGGCGCGGTCTTCCACCAGCGACAGCACCAGCAGCTCGGCGCTGCCTTTCTTGAGCTCGCGGTCGGGCAGTCGGATAGACATATATAGTTATAGAATATATCACGCGGCTGCGCCGGGAGGGATTTCAGATTTCAGCGGTGAGATTTCAGCGCTCAGATCTCAGAAGTCGGATCTTGGATGGAGGCGCCGGCTAAGCCTTTACGAAGGTGGTGAGGCCGCGGCGCTGGCGTTCGCGAAGCTGGCAGCTGCGGAGTTGTTCGGCAATCGATTCCAGTTTCGGCACCGCATAGATGAAGAACTTCGAAATCTCCGCGTCCGAAGAATAGACGTGCAGGGCCGATTGTCCCAGCAGTCTCATGCCCAGAGGTTTGCGGAATTCGAAATGGTCGATGCGGAAGAGTTCCAGGCTCTCCTGCACCTTCGACAAAAGCCCGCGCTCCAGCTTGATGCGCTGCGTGGTGATCTCGAAATGGATGGCGCGGCTCTTGCTGTAATAATTCAGGCAGACCAGTCCCGCCAGAACCACAAAGCCCAGCAGCACGTAGGGCACAGCGGCGCCGGCGTAAACGGCGATGCCGGCCGCCACAATCAGTACCAGGAACGGCACCACCTGGCCGACGCTATACAACACAGCGGGATGACCCGAAAACAGGTCCTTTTCGGTCTCGGCCTCCTTGGTGGCGGCGTATGAAGAGAGATCGGTGTTGCAGAAGCGGCACTTCAGCGCGACGGCTTTGATCGTCTCTCCGCAAACCGGGCAGGGCTTGGTATCTCCATCCATGGCAGCTCCTCCATGTCCGCACGACGGGCGGTTGTTCAGGCCTATTGTACCGCGCCAGGCGCTCACTTCCGCGCGGGTGGAGGGGTTTTCGACGGCGGTTTGTTGACTACCTTCTCGACTTCCTTCTCCATCCCCTGAAGGGTGGCGCGCTCCTCATCGTACACCTCGTTCGGCGGATCGAGAATCTTGATAGCCCGCTTGTAAATCGGAATCGCTTCGGCCATTGCGCCCTCGTCGATGCGTTGCGAAGCCTCCACCGAGAGGCCCTCCGCCAACAGATAGGCGCGGATCGCGTTGGCGCGCGTCGCCGCGTCGCGGGATTGTTCCCACTTCTTCTGATCGGCGTAGAAGACGGCCATTTTGTCGAGCGCGGCCGCCACCATGGCGTTCTTATCGGTCCCCATGGAAGTGATCCACAGCGCCAGCAGCCGCTGGTATACCGGTTCGGCATCGTCGTATTTCTTCTGCCCGAATAGCGCATAGGCGAGCCCGTCGAGAGTGGCGATGAGGTCGGCGTGAACCTTTCCGTAGAGCGTTTCGCGAACCACCAGCGCGTGCCGGTAAGTCTCTTCCGCCTTGTCGTACTCACGGAGCGTGATCTGAATTCCAGCCAGGCGGTCGAGATCGTAGACGAGCGAGGGATCGAGCGGCCCGAGCAGCCTGGTGCGGATGCCGAGCGCGATATTGAGCGATTGGATGGCGTCTTCCGGTTTCTTCATCTCCATCTGAATTTGCGCAATGCGGCTTTGATCGTCGGCCACTTCGATTGTGTAAAAGGCGTCCTCGATCGATGCCCCGGCGTTAATTTTCGGCTCCGTGTGCAGGCGCAGAACGCGGCTCCGCATGATCCCCAGCGCGCGCGCATAATCTTTCTGGCCGCGCGCGTAACCCACCGAGAGAAGGACATCGTCGACGATCTTCGGATCGTCGGGTCCCAGGTTCTGTTCGCGCCAGGAGATGGCCAACTGCAGGAAGTTGTCGGCGTCGGCGAATTCTCCCACGGCGGCGCGTACGGTGGCCAGACGTTTCAGGACATCGTAGCGCTGGGGGTCATCTTTCGGAAGCTGCTGCGCCAGGTCCCAGGCTTGCAGCAGCGATTGCCGGGAGCCCTCATAATCGCCATGCATGTACAGTCCCTGTGCGGTCTTTTCAAGGTCGGGGATGGCGGACGCGGCCTTGTCGTCCTGCGGCGGCTTGTCGTCCTGGGCCAGGCAGCAGGCGGCGGCCAGGAGTGCAATGGCAATGATCCTCGGCATATATGCATTTAGTACTAATTTATTAGCGTTGTCAAGCCGGGAGCTTCACCTCCGTACGCTGTCGAACCGCCTCGTTTGGATTATTCTTATCGCTGAGCTTTGTACGTCCGCTCACACTGCCAAATCGACGGATCGCACCCCTGGTTCGGACGGCCGGGACATTCGCCCCTTGGGAAGAACCGGCGGCGATTAGCGTCTTTTCGCCGCAAAATGGCCGCCATTCCGGTCATATTCGCGTTACCCGGTTCCCGGCCGCGATCTTGATCCATGGTACACTTAAAGTGCCTTTTGAAAGTCCCGCCAGAGCTTGGCTGTCCCGATCTGCCTCGTCTTGCCTGCACAATTGAAAGACAGAAAGAGTAAAAGTGAAGAATATTTTTGTGGGCAATCTGGATTTTGCCGCTACCGATTCGTCTGTTCGCGCCATGTTTGAGCGCTTTGGTACAGTGGATCGTGTAAATCTGGTTACGGATCGTGATACCGGCCGCTCTCGCGGCTTTGCGTTTGTTGAAATGAGCAATACTGAGGAAGCCGACCGGGCCATCGCCGGCCTGAACGGCACCGATTTCGAAGGCCGCGCACTCAACGTAAATGAAGCCCGTCCCAAGGGACAAGGTGGCGTTGGTCGCGGAAACGGCGGCGGTCGCGGAAACGGCGGCGGTTTTGGCCGTCAACGGCGCGAACCGCGCTGGTAAGACAACAGGCAAGGCCGTAGCCGTCGATTCCACGACGGGCGCGGTCTTCAGAGTCCGGCTTGCAGAGAGGAGATCGTTATGGAGACCTTCCAGAAGCGCCAAAAGGAAATGCGGCGGTTGGAACGCCAAAGAGATAAGGAAGCCAAACGCAAGGAGATCAAGGCGCGCAAAGCCGCCGGAATCACAAGTGAATCCGATCCCGATGCCGAAGCAAGCGAGAACGCTGCGGCACCCGGCCCGGCAGCAGATCTATCGAACATGGGTTGAGGCGATTGTCGATCGCCGGAAAAGGGGAACTCGTGGAGATCCGGTATCTCGGCTTTGACCAGAGGCAGAACTCCCGCGTATATCGGTTCGACGTGCGCATGGATGGACACCTGACCAAACAAGCCTCTGTCACCGCGGACATTGCAGTCTTCCGCGACCATAGCGTCGGTATTCAAGACGGTCCTTTCCTTTGCGGAAACAAACTGACTGCCGACCTGGAACGAGGCTGGGAAGGCGACCACGAACTGACCGCCACGGATGTTCGCGCCTACGCCGATTCTAAAGCCCTCGCCAACGCCCAGCGCGCCGGTGCCCGAAAGACACCCCGCCGCCGGCCTGGAATGAAAACTGAAACGCAACAGAAGTCTCCCTGGCGAAACTTCGGAATCTGAGGCTGGTAAATGCTCTTGACCCGCACATCGGGGACTCTTCCAGGGCGGCCTCGATCGCGCGGAACGCCCGCCTGCCCGCACTTGCCACTCACTCTGGCGTTCATTTCCCTGCCACGATACAATAAAAGTAATGAAGTCTCGGGATTTTACCCGACAATGTTATGCCTATCTACGAATACAAATGCCACAAATGCGGTCTGAAGTTCGAAGTCCGGCAGCGGATTTCTGAAGCGCCCCTGAAAGCTCACGCCGATTGCGGCGGCGAGCTAGAGCGGCTGATTTCGGCCCCGGCGTTGGTTTTCAAGGGAACCGGCTGGTACGTCACGGATTACGCCAAAAACGGAAAGTCCCCATCGACGGCAAGTTCGGAAAGCAAATCGGAAACCAAGGGCGACTCCGCGAGCACCAAATCGGAATCCAAGTCCGAGACGAAGAGCCAATCGAAGACCGAATCCAAGAGCGAACCTACCCCGGCAGCCAGCTAACCCTCGGCGCTCCCGGCTCATTTGAGCGATTCATTTCTGCCGCAAAACCCGCAGCCAAAGTACAGGGCGATTTCAAGACGCGGCCCGGTCGATTTCGCAGCCCGTTTATTCCGCGTTGGCGGTACGTGCCTGCGCGCGGCGCGGGATGGTGAAAAAGAACGTCGCGCCTTTGCCCGGTTCCGATTCCACCCAGATGCGGCCGCCGTACCGCTCCACTACGCGCTTGCAGATCGCCAGCCCGATGCCGGTGCCCCCGAAATTCCGGTCGGTATGAAGGCGCTTGAACACTCCAAAGATTTTTTCTTTGTACTGGGGATCGATTCCGATGCCGTGATCCTGCACCGAAAAGCACCAGTCGGCCGAGTGACGCACAGCCGAAATATGGATGCGCGGAGGGTTCGCATCATGGTATTTGAGGGCATTGGCAATCAGGTTCTGTAATACCTGCTGGAGGTGCGCTTCGCCGATGTAGACCTGCGGCAGCGCGTCGGAGGTAACTTCCGCGCCGCTTTCGCGGATGGCTTCCGCCAGGCTGGCGAGGGAGTACTTCAGCACGGCGTTAGCGTCCACCCGCGCCTCCGGAAGCTCCGCCGTCCCGGCGCTGGTATAGGCCAGCAGATCGTTCACCAGCATCGCCAGGCGCCGTCCGCCCTCCACCAGAAATCCGAGGAACATCTGGCCCTCGGAATCGATTACGTCTTTATAACGGCTGGCCACCATCTCGCTATAAACCGTGACGTTGCGGATCGGTTCCCGCAAATCGTGGCTGGCGGAATAAGCAAATTGCTGGAGATCGTCATTGGCCCGGCGTAGCGCCTGTTCCTTTTCTTTCTGCTCGTGAATTTCCGTAGCCGAACCGATCCACATGACGATGTTGCCGTCGGTATCGCGCATGGCGTGGGCGCGCGTCAAATGCCAGCGATATTTGCCGTCCGCGCGGCGGACGCGATGTTCCAGGTGGACCGGTTCACCGGTTTCCACCGAGTGGCGCCACAGGGCGACATTATCCTCGACATCGTCGGGATGCACGATTTGCGCCCAGTTTTGCCCGAGTAACTGGCCGGTTGGAAGCCCGCTGAAGTCCAGCCATTGCCGGTTCACATAGTCGATGTAGCCATCGGGCCGCGCGGTGAAGATCTTTTGGGGCATCGATTCGGCCATGAACCGGAAACGTTCGCGCTCTTCTTTCAGGGCATCGTCGCGCGATTGGATGCCGGCCAGCATTTCATTGAAGCGGTCCACCAGAAGCCCCAGTTCATCGCCCGACAGCTTTTCGGCGCGCGTCGAGTAGTCGCCCGTTTCGGAAACGGATGTCGTCGCGCGGACCAGGTCCGAAATCGGAGCTGCGATGATCTCCCTCAGCCTCGCCGATAACAGAAACGCCAGAACGCTCGACGCCAGCAGCACCGCGAAGACCGTGCTGCCGTAAAGTCTGACTCGTTCCCACAGCTCGCCGAGATCGTATTTGAGCATCAGGATGCCGATTTGCCGGCCGCTGAGAATTATGGCTTGGGAAACTACCACGCCTTCGGGAGTGAACCGAATGCCGGTCTGGCGGCTCATCGGCGGGCAACCCGTGCTGTCGTGCCGCGAATAGGTTGCAAAGAGATCGCCGTTTGGGCGATAAACACAGGCATCCACCACATGCCCGCGGGCGCGAAGTGTGGCCAGCGTCTCGCCGGCAGATTTGGGGTCGTCGAACTGAAGCGATGCCGTGGTGTTGTCCGCGATGATTTTCGCAAGCGCCGAAAGATCGCGGCGCAGGTATCCGCGAAAAAGGATCGAGTCGGTGAGCACGATGCCAAACGCCGCAACGATGAGGGCGGCAGCGGTGGTCACCATCATGGTGACCACCAGCTTCTGCTTGATGGGGAGATCGCGGAAGGAGCGCTTCATTTCTGCACCCTCCTGGCCACCGCCAAGAGCCGGGAACTCAGCTTGAGCTCAGCCAGTTCCGCCGCCTGCTGATCGATGTTGAAACGCACACGGCGGTTTTCGATCAGGAAACCGATCATTCCGCCCTCATGGACGAACGCATCGCCCTCGCCCACGGTGAGGACACCGGGACCCAGGCTCTCCACGGTGGCGTGGGTCTCCTTTCCCGTCTCTTCGGTAAAAACGATCTGGCAGGTATGCGGAGCCGGAGTCGTATTGATACGGCGGACAATCACACGCCGCCCGTTCACCGATTCGCCCTGTACCACGTCGTCGATGGCGTGTCCGAAAGGATCCTTGCCGAGAATGCAAATGGCGATCGGTGAATCCGGCGCGGCGAACGCATTGGGGGGCCAATCGACAAATTTGGCAAAATTCAGCAGGAACGCGGCCTTCACTTCGAATTCCAGCGCGGACTGCGCGTACAGGCCGCTAGGCGATGCGCAAAGCACGACACAGGCCATCCAGGATAAGAGCCAACGGCGAGACCGTACGATATGCACCCTATGCCAGTGCATGCCGCTATTTTGCCATCCAGGCCAAGCTCGCATAGACGCTGCGGCTGATGGCAACCGGGCCGCCAGGATCCCCGATGTATTCGACGTGGAACGGCTGAAAAAGATTTCGTCCGGCAACCGAAAGCTCGATGTGTCTATATAAGCGATAGCCGACCCGTATATCGCCGGTGGAATACGCCGGCACATTTTGCTGGACATACGGCAAACGGCTCACATAGCGATAGACCAAATCCAGATCGAGTTTGCCGGAAATTTGGAATCCCGAGTCGAGGCTCACTTCGTTCTCCGGACTCGAACCGTTGTCTTGCGTAGCTCCGAGGGGTATCGACCCAGGGCTGGGCGCTGCTTTTAGCGACATGTGCAGGTACGAGTACGACCCGCGCAAGCGCCAGAATTCGGTGGGACGCCATTCAGGCGCGATTTCCGCGCCGTACGTGGCGCCGTACAAATCGTTACGAAACTGGGCCGGAAGGAGGATATATGTGGGCGGAGCCAAAGACGTGGGATAGGGAAGCGCATTCTGGAGCGAGTATCCGCCGGTGATATCTTCGCTGAAGAGATCGTGGTAGTGGTTGTAGTACCCGGCCACGTCGATGTACAGGTTCTTGCCGGCAAGTTGGCGGAATCCGAGTTCATACGCATTGAGCTGTTCGGGGGAGAATCGCGGGTTGGCGTTGAAGCGCGCGAATACCGGAATCGCACCGGATGTTCCGATCAAGGAGGACAAATAGAAAGCCTCTTCCGCGTCGGACGGAGTCCGCACCGCGTGAGTGAACGAGGTCCAGACGGTTTGCTTGGTGGTTGGAGTCCACATCAGGCGCACGCTGGGCTGGAAAAGAATTCCATGCGTATAGTTGGTGTTCAATGCCTTGGTGCCGGCAGTGAACATCAGCTTGCCATCTACCAGATCGATATCGTCCTGAACAAATGTCGACAGCAGGTAATCCGTACGGTGAAAAGGAAAGAAGACTAGCCCGGAATCCACCTCATCGAAACGCCCCTCGGCGACCCGCACTCCGGCGCCGTAGCTGATTTCCTGGCGGCTGCCCCAGCGCGTTCGTGCAAGAAAGTCCGCGTCCACCGTATCGCGATCTTCGCCCAGGTTGGGCTCCAGACGGTTGGCCCGGTCATAGTAGACCTGTAATTGAAAATCGTTGGTGGCGCTAAAGGTGCGCTTCCAGCGGAAAAGAACGTTTCCGCCCGACACATCCTCGAACCCGTCCTGGGCCGCAATGGTCAGCGGCGGCGTGTACGTGGTGTAGGAGACCTGCTCGCCGTCTTTCTGGACGTAAGCGTCGCCTTGCACCGTAAAAGCATCGCGCCCACTGCCCCAATCCATCCGGAAGCCACCTTGGATTCCACGCCAGTCGTCGAAATCGTCGCCATCGGGATGGTGCTCCGGCCCGCGCGTGAACGTTTTTTCGTAGACGCGCCAGGTAAGCCCGCTCGAAGTCGTACCGCCGTAACGGGAGTCGAGAAAACCCTGTTCCTGGTTGCCACCCCCGGCCAACATGTAAGCGCCCTGCGTATCTTTGGAACTCTTGGTGATGATGTTGATCACGCCATCGACGGCGTTCGGCCCCCAGATGGTGCCGCCCGGCCCGCGTATTACCTCGATGCGATCGATGTCCTCCAGCAAGGTGTCCTGCACTTCCCAGTACGTACCGGCGAAGAGTTCGGTGTAGACGGTGCGGCCGTCAATCAGCACCAGAACGTCGCGCGTGAGGCGCGTTCCGAAGCCGCGAATCCCGATGGACCATTTGCTGGCATCGATTTGAGCGACTTCCACGCCGGGTATCAGGCGCAAGGCATCCGGAATGGTGGTCACTCCCGAGCGCCGGATATCGTCGCCCGTAAGCACGTAAATCGCGACGGGCGAACGGAAAGCCGGCGTCGGCTCCTTGGACGGCGAGGACACTTCGATTTGCGAAAGTTGTTCGAGCGAGAGTTGCTTTAGCGCAGCCGGTACGGAAGAAGACCCCTGATTCCCTGACAGTGCGGGAGCGAGGAAAAGGAAAAGTGTGCAAGCCCGCCATCGCACACTCCCGGAGCGAATTGGCATTCCGATACCGTAAGCCTTGCGAATATAGCACAAACAGTCACGCAATCTTAAGGATTCTGTGTGGGTTCCAGCACGTACCTGTCACTTACAACAGGTCGTGTCGATTGGATCGTTCCAGCGCTTTGACCACCTCGCCGACTTCCTGCGCGCGGTCGCGGGTGGTTACAAGCAGTGCATCGGGGGTATCGACCACGATGAGATCCTTTACCCCGAGGAGGGCGACGAGCTTGCCGCGCGCGTCGACGAAGTTGTCGTGCGCTTCGAGGCAGATGGAGTCCTGTGCGGCGACATTGCCGCAGGCATCGCGCCGCATGAGTTCGTAAACCGCGTTCCAGCTGCCCACGTCGTTCCATCCGAAATCGGCGGAGGCGATTCCGGCCACCTGATCGGCCTTCTCCATCACAGCAAAGTCGACCGAGATGTTGTCGCAGAGCGGAAAGGATTTTGCCAGGCAGTCGGCGAACCGGCGCGAGCCGAACGGCGGCAGGGCGGCGAGGATGGTCGCGGTTTTGGGAAGATGGTGGCGGAGTTGATCGAGCAGGACACCGGTACGCCAGAAAAACATGCCGGAATTCCAGTAGAAATTGCCGGCGGCGACGTACCGTTTTGCCTTGGGAAGTTTCGGCTTTTCATGGAAGCGAAGAACTTCGAGGGCCGCGGTGCTCCCGGCTTTGGCGCCGCTCGGAAATTCGACATAGCCGTATCCGGTTTCCGGCCACCGCGGCTGGATCCCGACCACCATCAGGCGGCCGGCAGCCGCTCCTTTCAGGGCCGCGCGCACCATGGCGCGGTACACCGCATCTTTCGTCACCACGTGATCGGACGGAAACACGCCCATGACCGCCTGGGGATCGAGCGAGTGGAGAATCTGCGCGGCGAGCCCGATAGCCGGCGCGGTGTTGCGCTGCTCCGGTTCCGCCAGAATCTGGCGCTTGGGAATTTCCGGAAGCTGGCGCACGATAACGTCGCGCAGGTGGTAGTTGGTGAGGACCCACATGCGCTCCGGCGGGATCACCGGCGCGAGGCGATCGACCGTCGCCTGGATCAGCGACCGTTCGCCGATAACGTTCAGCACCTGCTTGGCGGAACGCTTGCGGCTCAACGGCCAGAATCGCGTGCCGCGCCCACCGGCGAGGATGAGTGCGTAATGATGGCGGTTCATGTTCGACTGCGGCCCTTCCGGCTTCTTTCAGGCTTCTTCTTTAATTCAACGGATACGAGTGTATCAAACGGAACGTACGTTTCCAGCGCGTCTTCGTGGGGAAATGCTCCAGCAGGTCGAGGATGTGGCGGGGACTGATGGTGGTGTTAGTGAAATCGTCGGTGGGGGCGTCGTACGACCAGTAGATGATGAGCGGCTTGCCGATAATGTTGGCGCGGGGCACGAAACCCCAATACCGGCTGTCGGACGACATGTCGCGGTTGTCGCCCATGGCAAAGTAATAGCCGGGCGGCACCACGACTTCTCCATTCACCACATGATTCCGGAACATGTCCTGTGCCGGCTGCGGGACGTGGTAAGAGATGGACGGAAAATCATCCCGGTAGGGATCGAAGAAATCCGATTTGTGATCGACGTACGGCTCATTTTCCACCTTACCGTTGAGAATGAGATTCTTGTCGCTGAGGCGAATGTGATCGCCGGGAAGTCCGATGCAACGCTTTACAAATGTCTGGGTGATATCGACGGGATAGCGGAACACGATGATGTCGCCGCGATGCGGTTCCCGGTACGGGAGCAGGCTCCGGGAGTGCGATCCCGCCGGAGCGTAGGCTAGCTTATCGACCAGTAGATGATCGCCCACAAGGAGCGTGTCTTCCATCGAGCCGGTTGGGATGACGTAGGCCTGAAGCAGGAACGAAGTGCCAAACAGCAGCAGAATGATGGTGACGGTCCACTCGGCAATGAAGCTGCGCTCTTCCGGTTCCTCGTGCGGTTCCTGGTTTTGAGGCTGCGGTTCGGTCTCTTCCTGCTGTAAGGCCGCAGTTTCGGCCTCAGACGTGTGATTCGGATCCACTCCTTCATATTTTATCGGAAATCCCTGGTATCCTGTTTTGAGACCATCAGGTTTCGACACACGTGAGCACCATTCCTTCCAGCCCCACATCCCAAAACAGCTCTGCCGCCGCGCGCCAGCGGGCGGTAATCGTAGTCGCGGCCTGCACCATTTTCGGCGCCGTGGCGCAAATTCTGATCAAGGTGGGGATGAGCCCCGCACACCTGGACATCACCGGCAAGGGGCTCGTGGCCTTAGCGCTGGCGGTGATGACCGACTGGCCGCTGGTGGCGGGCTATGCCTGCTACGGATTGTTCACCGTCGCCATGGTGCTGGCCCTGCGCGAAGGCGAGCTCTCGAAGCTGTTTCCCATCATCGCGCTGACCTACGTTTGGGTGACGCTGCTCTCGTACTGGCTGCTCAAGGACACGCCGAATTGGTATAAGAACGCGGGCATCGCGGTCATCGTCCTGGGGGTGGCGATTCTGGGACAGGGAGGCGGACAGAAATGACGCCCCTGATGTGGCGCTCGATGGGACTGGTGTTCTTCGCCGCGATCGTGGGCTCGTTCGGCTCGGTGTTCCTGAAGATGGGCGCGCTGCGGCTGAACAGGAGCCTCTTGAGCTTCGTGAATTCGCGCCTCGTTTTGGGAGTGGGACTGTACCTGGCATCGTCTGTGTTCTACGCAATGGGCATCCGCGGCGGTGAGCTCTCCGTGCTCTATCCGCTGGTTTCGTTGGGGTACGTCTTCACACTGGTCTGGTCGAAGATGTTTTTCAACGAAGCGATCACGCGCTACAAGGTGACCGGGTTGTGCCTCATTCTCGTGGGCGTGTTTCTGGTGGGAATGGGCGCCAGGTAGCCAGCCCCGGCACCCTGGAAAGCCGGCCCCCCCAGGCCCCCGGCAATGAGTCATTCAGCCCGCTCTTATCGCGGACTAAATCGGGGGGACCATGCGATTTCTTTCCTGTGTGGCGTATGGCGCATTTCTTCCGCGACGGTGTGGGGCGCAGAGCGTGAGCTTTCAGCCACTTACCTTGTATCCGGCGCCGAGCGGGCCGACAACGGCTGCAACGGCTGATTTGAATGGCGATGGAAAGCCGGATCTCGCCATCGGAAACACCGCGGCCGGCAGCGTTTCGATCGTCCTCGGCAAGGGAGGCGGTACGTTTACGGCGGGCACGACGATCGCGGTTCCGGCGGATGCGTGATCATCTGGCTGGCCGCCGCCGATTTCAATCAGGATGGAACGGCGGACCTGCTGGCCGCGGTCGATTGCAACCGGCTCCCTGGCAGTACAGGCGACGGTTGAGGGGGGCCAATCGCGGGCTGGCGTCAATCTGTTTGTGGGAAAGTGACAGGGATGGGAGGTCGTGGAATGTCAATGCGACAGCGGCAGGCGCGCGATATCGATCGCCTGGAGCGTCTGCGAGCCGAAATTGGTCAGAAACAGCGTCCGCCCGTCGGCTGAAACGGCCATCTCGCGGGGAAAAGCTCCGGCACGGATGGTCCCCAGAATGGCCGCCTGGCCCTCCGACATTCCGGCGGCATCGATTACCGTCAGAGTTTGCGGCTCGCGCGGTCCGCCGAAGCGATTGGAGTTGCCGGCAATCACTTTGCGGCCGCCATCGATCACGGCCACCGGCACGGGAGCGGGACCTACGGAGACGGCCGCCAGGCGGGCGTGCTCCGGGTCGGATATCAGCTTGGCGGTATCGAAGGAGAGGACGGCGTTGCTGTTGCGAGCGGTGACGTAAATCCGGTCGCCGCGAGGCGAGATGGCCATGCGGACGGGGCTGCATCCGGCGGGAATACGGGTCACGGCCGAATGGGCCGGGTCGGCTGCGGCGCGGGCGACGTCGACCACGATGACCGCGCCTTGCGGACGCCGGATGGCGGTATCGCCGCGGCCTTCCGCCGTACAGGCGTTGGGCCAGCGCCATTCGTCAAGCGCTCCCTCGCTCGTGGTGTAAAGCCACTTGCCATCGGGCGAAAAAGTAAGCGCGATCGGGGCGTGGCCCACTGGAATACGTCCAACGATGGCGGTGTCCCGATAGCCGTTGGCGCGCACCTTGGGAAGATCGATTACGCTGATGGATTCCTGGGTTTCGTCGCTGACGAACAGCAGTCTGTCGTCGGCGGTAATGTTGGCATAGACGCTGCCCGCGGCGCTGCCATCCGCGATCTTGCCGAGGAGCGGGTCGCCTTGGCCCGAAATAAGTCGCGCGACCTCAAAGAAGGCCACCGCCGTATTAGCCGCCACCGCCAGCAGCTTGCCGTCGTGACTCAGCGCCATGCCAGTGCCGCCGGCGGGCGCGAGAGGCACCATACGGACCAGTTCGATATGGCCCGAGGCCCGGCGTAATACCGCGATTCCCGGCTTGCCGTGGTCGCCTCCCGTGCCGGAGACGAAAATCCAGCAGCCGTCGCCGGTCGGCGCGGAGGCAAAGGGGTGGTTCGGTACGGCGATGGTTATCGATGGCCATGGGGCGGGCGCGTTGCAGTCTTCCGCCGCGCCCCATCCCGGGCAAACCACGGCGAGCAGGGGGAGCGGCCAGAGGAGCTTGCGCATAGGCGCTTACGGCTGCTTGTCGAACACGTATTTCTGGTCGACAAGGCTGGCCCTTCCCGCGCTATCCTTAGATCCGTCCAGCACCCGCCGGAATCGCGTCAGCACTTTGCCGTCCGGGGACAAAGTCCACGATTCGCGGACGTAGTAGAGGACTTTGGCGTCGTCCTTCTTGCTGTCCTTGTCGCTCATTTCGAAAACCAGCGTGCCGGTTTCCCAGTAAACTTTCAGGTATCGATACGCCTTGCCTTGCTTTTCAATGTGTTCCTTGTCGCTGATCGAGTAGGTGCCGTCGAACAGGTTCTTAACGCCGTCGGCTTTAGTGGTGACGGTGATCGATTTCGGGGTTTGGATAATGGTCTCGAGATACACGCGGTCGGCTGGACCGTCCTGCGCGCTCTTGCCGTTATTCAGTTTCCAGTTGCCCGAAAAATCGGGCTTATCGGGTGCAGCAAAGACGGCGCAGCAGAAGCAAGCCGCCGCCAACAAAAATCGGGTTCTCCTCAATTGCCTTCCTTAATACCGCTCCAGGCGTGCTTCCTGCGCGGCCAATAATTCTTCCTCGGCCTGAAGCCAATCGTCGACTTCGGACCCGGATTCGTTGCCGCGCTCCACATAAAGCTGGTGCGCGCGCAAGCGGATCCGTTCTTCCAGCGGAAGCTCGTTCCCACGGGAATGTTTTGCTAACGGTTTGGGTTCCATGCAATTACCTCCGTTACAAAATCCGGTGCTATCCATTCTAACGCCGCCGTGGGACAGGGGATGGTTGCGGCGCAGACAGGCGCTTTTTGCCGCCCGGCTGCCGTTCCCGCTCATTCGAAAATGGTCATACCTTGAGGCAGCGGCGGGAAAGTTAACCTTCGACCAACCTGTTTCGGGTCCCAAATTCCTATAATGAGAACAGTGAAACCGGTATTTGCATTCCACGTCGTGCCGTCGCTGCCGGCCCCGCTCGAAGGCCTTCGGCAGTTGGCCCACAATCTCCGATGGGCCTGGGACCATAACACTATCGAATTGTTCCGCCGCCTGGACAGCGACCTTTGGGAGTCCACCGGGCACAATCCCGTGAGGATGCTGGGGCTGATGGAACAAGGCCAATTGCAGGCCCTGGCGCGCGACGAATCGCTGCTGGCGCACCTGGCACGCACAACCCGCGAACTCGAAACCTATCTGGCGGCGGAATCCACGTGGTACGGACGCACATATGGGGCCGTGGGCGGTTTCAAGGTGGCCTATTTTTCGGCGGAGTTCGGGCTCACGGAATGTCTCTCCGTTTTTGCCGGCGGCCTTGGAGTTCTGGCCGGGGACCATCTGAAATCTGCCAGCAATTTGGGAATTCCGTTGGTCGCGGTGGGGCTGCTGTACCAGCAGGGATATTTTCGGCAATACCTGAATGCCGCGGGCTGGCAGCAGGAATCGTATGAAGACAACGATTTCCAGAATCTGCCGCTGACCTTGGAGCGGAAGCCCGATGGGACCCCGGTGTCGATAGAAGTGGCCTTCGATAGCCGCACGGTGAAGGCTCAGGTGTGGCGAGTGCAGGTGGGGCGCATCCCGCTTTACCTGCTGGATGCCAACCTGCCGGAGAACCGGCAGGAGGACCGCGACATCACCGACCAGCTTTACGGCGGAGATCTCGAGATGCGGTTGAAACAGGAGATCTTGCTCGGAATCGGCGGGTACCGCGCGCTGGAAGCCCTGGGAATCGAGCCGACGGTTTGCCATATGAACGAGGGCCACTCGGCGTTTCTGGGGCTGGAATGGGTGCGGCAGTTAATGCAGTCGCGCAAGTTGTCGTTCGCGGAAGCGCGGGAAGCGGCCTCTGCGGGACTCATTTTCACCACCCACACTCCGGTTCCCGCCGGGCACGACTACTTTCCGCCCCCGCTGATCGATCGCTACCTCGGAGCATACATGGCTTCGCTGGGGCTGAGCCGTTGGGAATTTCTGGGGCTGGGGCGACAGAACCAGCATAACGATTCGGAAGAATTCTGCATGACCGTGCTGGCGCTGCGCATGGCGGCGTTCAGCAATGGAGTGAGCAAGTTGCACGGCAAGGTGAGCCGGCAGATGTGGAAAGCCATCTGGCCCGGCTTGCCGGAGGACGAGATCCCCATCGGCCACATTACCAACGGCGTCCATTTCCGCTCTTGGATTTCGCACGAGATGAACCAGTTGTACGACCGTTACCTGGGCCCGCAATGGCGCGAGCAGCATGCCGATCCCAAACTGTGGCGGCGGGTGGAATCGATACCCGCGGAAGAATTGTGGCGCACCCACGAACGGCGGCGGGAACGGCTGGTGGCATATGCACGGCGCTGTCTGCGGGCCCAATTACAGCGGCGCGGAGCATCGCCCTCGGAAATCAATTCGGCCGACGAGGTGCTCGATCCGGACGCTCTGACCATCGGCTTCGCGCGGCGTTTCGCGACCTACAAGCGGGCGGCGCTGTTGCTGCGGGATCCCGCGCGGTTGGAACGGATTTTGAATCAGGCCGGTCGGCCGGTACAGATTGTGTTCGCCGGCAAAGCGCACCCGCGCGACGATGCCGGCAAGGCGCTGATCCAGCAGATCGTCAAGACCGCGCAATTGCCGCAATTCCGGCGCAGGCTGGTGTTCCTCGAAGATTACGACATGGGCGTGGCGCGCTACCTGGTGCAGGGCTCGGATATCTGGTTGAACACTCCCCTGCGCCCGCTCGAAGCCAGTGGAACCAGCGGTATGAAAGCCCTGGCCAACGGCGCCCTGAATTTCAGCACCCTCGACGGCTGGTGGGACGAAGCGTGGCAGAAGGCCGAGGCCGAGAAGCGGTTCGTGGGATGGGCAATTGGCCGCGGCGAAAACTACGACAACGCCGATTATCAGGACCAGGTGGAGTCTTCGGCGCTGTATGACCAGTTGGAGCATGAAATCGTGCCGGCATTTTACGAACGCGGCGCCGACCTGCTGCCGCGGCGGTGGATCAACGGCATGAAGTCCTCGGTAGCTACTCTCTGTCCCATTTTCAATATGCAGCGGGTAGTGAAGGAATATACCGCGGATTGCTACACGGTGGCCCACGAGCGATACAGCGGTTTGATCTCCGGCGATGCCGGCCGCGCGCGGGCGCTCACCGCGTGGAGCGATCGGATTGTCCGGGAATGGCCGCAGATTCGAGTGGAATCGGTGGATGGCTTGCCGGAATCGCGCGTCGCCGTAGGCAGCTATTTGCAGGTACAGGCGCGGGTCCGTCTCGGGTCGCTCCTACCCGGCGAAGTCACCGTCGAACTGTACGTGGGAAAGCTCGACGCCCACTCCGAGATCACCGGCGGAGTCTCGCTTCCCATGCAGGCAGCGGGAGAAATGCGCGACGGGGTGCAGATTTTCGAGGTCGCCGGCGTGCCGTGCCGCGAAAGCGGATTGCACGGCTACACCGTTCGCGTCCTGCCATTCCACCGGGACGAGGCCAAGAGCTTTCTGCCCGGCCTGATGGCGTGGGCGTGAAGCGGTTCGTGCGACAACATCACTGAGTTCGCGAAATCGAACTGACCTTTAAGGTATGGACGGTCTGTTCTCCGCTCACCGTCACGGCTACCGGCGTCTTTTTCGCCGAATTCCGGATCACTTGCGCTGCCTTGGCATTCCCGGAGGAATCCAATTTCAAACTGCTCCAGTCCCTCAGCACCAGGGCGAAATCCCTGGTTTTCGCAGTCGGGGAACATTGCCGCAGTTCCAGATTCATATCGCGCTCGACCGTGCTCGAGTTCTCGTTGTGGTTGCTCTGATCGTTGCGATAGCAGCCTGCATCCACCAGGTAACCGGACCAGCTTTGGGCGAAACTCAACGCGGAGGCGGCGAACAATAAAATTAACACTCGCAATGGTAGACCCTCCCCTATGTGGTTCGATCCCGCCAACGCATGGCAGGTTTCCGTGCGCGGACTCCATCCTGTTCCGCGCGGCACAAATTGCGCCGTGCTAACGTGAGCTTTCAGGGGTCAACCCATGACGAAATCCGCGATCGCTGTCATGGCCGCCATGCTGTGCACAGCGGCCAACGTATTCGCTCAGGCCGCCGCGCCGCCCGCCTCGCTTCCGCAGCAGATCGAGCATATCCAGCAACGGATTCAACAGTTGGGGAGTGACAATCCCTCTCCCGAACTCCAGCAGCAGATCCGGCAGACCGGCATGCAGCTCATGATGCTGGGACGCGCCGGGCGCGGCGCCGCTCCGCCCCGCGCCGCGGCGCCGGCACCGTACAATTGCGAACCCGTCAATCCCGATGCCACGCCCGAAGCCCGCGCGCTCCTGAAAAAGTTGTGCGATCTCGGCGGCAAGGGAATTCTCACCGGACAGCACAACTATCCCAACGAGCGGAACCTCGACACCAATCGCATTTTCCAGATCACAGGTAAGTATCCCGCCATCTGGGGCTCCGATTTCGGCTTCACCGGCGGCGAGGACAAGGATGCCATCACCCATCGCGACCTCATGATCGCTGAAGCCAAGAAGCAGGCCGCCGCGGGCTCCATCATTTATCTTTGCTGGCACATGCTGCGCCCCACCGAAGAAGAGCCCGGCCAACCCGGAGCGAGTTGGAGCGGCAGCGTCCAGGCGCGCCTGACCGACGACCAATGGCTGGAACTGATCGCTTCCGATTCCCCCCTCCACCGGCAATGGGAAAAGTACATGGACACCGCCGCGGCCTATCTGAAACAGTTGCAGGACGCTCATATCCCCGTTCTGTGGCGCCCGATGCACGAGAATAACGGTACGTTCTTCTGGTGGGGCGGCCGTCCCGGACCCTATGGCACGGCCATGCTTTACCGCGAAGTATACAATCGCATGGTCAACGTCCATCACCTGAATAATCTGATCTGGGTCTGGAATCAGAACGGCCCGGCGCCCGGCGGCGAGTTTTACAATTTCTTCCCCGGGAGGAGTTACTGCGATGTGGTCAGCTACGACAACTACCGCACCCTGGACGACCGTTACTACTATGAAATGCTGACCATCGCCGATGGCAAGCCGATCGCCCTCGGAGAGGTCGGAACTATCCCGCCGCCCGACGTCCTCAAAGCGCAGCCGAAATGGACGTTCTACATGACCTGGGCCGGCATGAGCGGCGCGCCGCCGGAGCCCCCCACCGCCGACGAGATCCGCGCCGAGCGGCGGCAGATCGTCGATCAGTTGCAGCAATTCCGCCAGGAGTTGCTGCAGGCGGGAACCGCCGCTCCGTCTCCCGAGTTGATGCGGCAGGCGCAGGGGATCGCCATGGAACTCGGCGGGTTAGCGGGACGCGGAGCCGGACGCGGCCCCGATCCCGAATCAGCGAGGCAAGCCCTGCGCGATGCTTACAGCAACCCGTACTTGATCAAGCGCGGCGACCCGCTGCCGAAATAAGGCAGCGGGGCAAGCGGCAATTCCTGCCGGCGGCTGCCCGCGCTGTCCGAATCGTTCGTAGCGCGTTCATGCGGTCTTCGAGCGGCAGCAGGCCCGGCACCTTGCGCTCCGCGGCCACGATGCGGTCCTGCAAGGCATAGGCGATCATCTTGCTGTGGTTTCGTCGCGCACATTTTTTCGCTCAATCAGGGGAGCATCACCAGCCGCTGCACGAAGCGGCAACACAATAGCTACGGGCGGCAGGACGCTGGTCCGCGTCGACGCCCAGCCGTTGTCAGCGCAAGCATCCCGCTTGACCCGGTGTCACAATAAGTGCTGGATGCGCTTCATCGTGTTGCTTGCCGGGTTCGTCCTGCTGAGTGCCGGCCCGGCGGCCGGACAAACCGGGTTGGGGGATTTGAAGGCCTCCTTTCGGCTTCACGGGTACGTGACGGATCTCACTTATCGGCCTATTTCGGATGCAAGGGTCAAGTTGGTGGGCGAGGGCGCCGATGATTCAACCATCGAAATCATGACGCTGGACGGCTATTTCGATAAAGCCGTTCCGCCCGGAAAGTATCGCGTCACCATCCAACATCCGAATTACCGGCAGACTGAGCGGTCGGTGGATGCATGGGCGGGAGGCTATCGCAATATGGATGTCCGGATGGAGACTCTGCTGCCAACCATCGATTTGCCCGGCGGGCAGGCGCCCGTGGAGATCACAACTTGCGATCTGGATCGGAGAGCGGCCGACTTCGAGGGACGGGCCGTGCGTTTCCGAGCCAGCTTTTCCGACTCCGCGCGGGACAGGCAGTTCTATCTGTCGAACGGCTCCTGTGACATCGCCGGCTATTTTTCGAAACCGGCGAAACCCTCGGCCGAGGAGTTCCTGAAGGACGAATTCTATTCGTCCAAGCGGCTCGTCGTGGAAGCCACACTGACGGGAAGGGTGGTCGTCTTGCCGCGGAACAACTTCTTCCCAAAGGGCCTTTTCCAGATCGCGCTGGACGAAATCTCGGACATCCATGAAGGGGAGAAGCTCACACGCATATGGGTAACAGGCAGACTCGTGGATCCCGGCGGCAGGCCCTTGCCGTACGAATCCTTATCTATTTCTGCGCCGCGCCAGCAGTTCCAGATTCCCTACGATGATCTCAGCGGGATTACCGCGGAGTGGGATGGCACGTTCAAGGTCCCCGCGATCGCGCCGGCCAGCGTGACGCTTCGGGCACTTCGTTACGATTTCCGCAGGACCTTTCATACCGCGAAAGGACTCAACGTCGTTTTGGGCGATGTGGTGATCAAGGACGCGGACGCCCGGAAGTGAACGCTTTTCGCCTACTGCTCCGCCGCCGTCTTCGGCGCGGGCGTACCCGGCGGCAGAATCGGCCGGGGCCGTTCGACGCGCCATGTCACCGCGCCACCGGCCTCGCGCTGCGTATGCGAGATGCGCAGATCGCCATCCGCTAAGTACTGTAAGTGCACATAGTCGAAAGCCAGCCCTGCCGATGCCATCAGCTTCATGTAATCGCCATGGGCCGTCTCGTCGGGCGCTTCGGTGTAGCCGGCGTCCCATGTGACGTCGTTGGATAGCCCCGTGACGCCCCCGCTTCCGGGCGTGCTCGCGCCCGCCCCGCCTTCCCCGCCCTGGCCGCCCGCCGCACCCCCGCCGCGCCCTCCCGAACCTTTGAGCGACATATAAATCCGGATGCCATCGACAATCGGCTGGAACATATCGCGCGGCTGCCAGCGCTGTCCGAAGCGTTCATAACGCGCGTTCATGCGGTCTTCGAGCGGCAGCAGGCCGGGAACCTTGCGCTCCGCGGCCACGATACGGTCCTGCAAGGCATAGGCGATCATCTTGCTGTAGGGGTGCGTTTCGTCGCGCACATAGCCGAGGCTGGTGAACCAGCCGCGAGGAATCCACCAGGCACGCCCGGTGTTCGCCCCTTGCCGGCTTTGCACCCACGCGGTGTATTCGGAAAACGGCTGCACCCACTCGTGCGAAGGATAACCGTGCGGATTGAGGAAGGCGTCGGGCTGCCACATCTCGATTAACTGCCGGCGGGTGCGCGACTCAGGATAGACGGGGTCGGTCTCGCCCTGGCCGGTGGAGACATCGGCGCTGAGCGCGCCATGATAGCCGGGGTGCAGCATGTTATCGGGCGTGATTTTGGCGAGATCGACGGAAAGCTGCGCGCCGTCCGGGTTAGTGATCGGATGGATCACTACGTTCACTTTCTTGAGTAAGTCGCGCCGGGCGGGATCGGTAACCAACTGCTCGGCCAGCTTATCGATATGGCTGGTGCTGGAAACCTCGTTGGCGTGTTGCCTCCCGGAGTAGACAATCGATGCCTTGAGCGTCGTCTCCTTTGCCCAGGAATGGAGCCGCGACGGCGAAGGCAGCATGATATCGGCGGCCCATATGTTCTCGCCCAGGTAACTGCGGCCCATCCAATATACGTTGACGCCGGGATAAGTTGCGAGGCGCGCCAGGATGGCGGCATTTTCGGCGGGACTGATGGGCTCGCTCCATTGCACGAAGGGCGTGCCGGAAATCGGCTTGACGTCGGTGATCATCGGCCGCGAAGTGGCGGGCGCGGCGATGGCGAGCGTGGCGTATTCGCGCGGCGCGGGCGTTTCGGGAAGCGCCGTGGGCGCGAGCGGCAGTTCGAACTCGAAAGCCATCTCGTGCAGGTGCGGATACGCCACCTCATCGCGGTATATTCCGGCGAAATGCATCTGTTCGAGCCAGTGCAATTCGCCGCGTGCCTGCTCCACCGAGAAAATGCTGCGGTCCACTTGGTCCTGGCCTTCGAGCTTCAGCCACTCGGCGTAATCGTCCTTGGCGAAATCGGCGGGCAGCGACCAGGTGAGGCCCTCAATCCCCTGTGCGCCGGCTTTCACGCGCGCCGCGATCAGCCGTGGCTGGGTTTCGGCGGTCAACGCGGGCAGATTCCGCTCCTGTTTGTGATGCTTGCCCTGCGCGTCGGTCCACGAGAGGCGGACCAGCGGATTGGCGGCCGGTTTGCCGTAGAACTCGATGCGCACGTGGCCGTCCTTGCCGTCCTCGGATGCATGCACGATCGGCAGAACGCGCCCGGTGTAGGTGATTGGCCGGCCGGTGAGCAGGTCGCCCATCATAGCCATAAAGACGTCGGTGGAATAGAGCGTGTCTTCCTGTAAGGCTTCCAGCGAGGAGATACGCTCGCGGTCGAGATCGAGGCTGTAATCCGGCTCGCTCAGGTGGATATCGAGCTTGATGGTGTCGAAGGGCGGCGAGAATTCGGTGCGCAGATCGCCGTGCGCCTGCGAAAGGACGAACTGGTAAACCTTCGGCAGGGTCTTGTTCTGGTAATGGTCCCAAAGCTCCTCGATATCGGTGGGGATGCGCTGGTTGAGCACAGTCTTTCCACCCGCTTCGAGCTTCACCCAGCCGGTCTCCACCTGCACCTGCTCGTAACGCGGAATCACGCCGTTGTAGGGCTGCATGACCGTGCTCACCGTGAAATCGCGCGCCAGAATTCCCTTGCCGGCGGCGTCGAGAGCATGAACGCGATAGGTGGGCGTGGTCGTTGTAGGCTCTTCGATCTCGTCGAGGGTGATTTTGGCGAGCGGAAGATTGAGTTTGCGCGCCAGCATCTCGTCGACGGGGTAAAGCTCCTGCACCCAGCGCGCTTCCGACTGCATGGTGCGGATGTTGGTGGGGTCGATATTTTTCGCGAACTCGATGCGCAGGCTGGCGACGGGCTTTCCCGCCAGGGCGGGCGCGATTTCGTCCATCAGCCAGCTATATCCCTGCTTGAACGCGCAGAGAACTTCGATCGAGGCCTTCGGGCCGAGCAACTGCTGCAACTGCGCGGTCAGCTTGCGCCGCTCTTCCGGGCCCTCGCTCACGCGCGCGACCAGCTTCACATCCTGGCCTGCCGCGATTTTCGGAGCGGCTTCCCTGACGGCGGCGAGCAGGCGGCTGCCTTCCCACGGAATCACGATATCCTCGGCGAAGGTCGGCTTGGCCTGCTGGAAGGGCGCTGATTTGTAGTGCAGATCCGTGCAGCATTTGGTCCCGGCGTGGAGACTGCCGGTCTCGACGCTGGCGACATGGAACTGGCGCCTGACGAAATCGGCGAGCGCGGGATCGGCAACTTCTGTGTAGATCTCGGCCTTCACGTCTTTGGCGCCGGAGAGATCGAATTTCTTCGTCCACTGATCGAGGTGATAGAGCGCGGCGGCAGCCTGGCCGGAGGACGAGCGGAGCGAGAAGAAGCGATGGAGGTCGTAGCGGATTTCTTCGAGCGAGAGATACTGCTTGCCTTGTTCCCAAAGATTGGGGAAATGATCGGAGAGCGCGGCGAGAGCGGCGGAAGCCCCGGGGTCGTCACCGTGCGTCAGGACCGCGGGGCGGCGCCCGAAAGCCTGGTCGACGATGCGGATCTCGCCTTCGTTCGGCTCGATATTGGGTTGGTTGGTGCGAATCTTGTGTTCGGCTTCCTGCGCAAGTGGCGAATTTCCGGCGATCACGGCATTCGCGCGCACGTCGCGAGCGGTAGCCGTATCGGCGGGGGAGGCGATAGGCAGCGTGATGCCGGTAGTTTCCAGTCCGATGCGCGCCGCGAGGTTGGCCATGGCAATTCCAGCGGCGCCAGAAGGAACGAAGAGATGCCCGTTTGACGACCCCGGTACAGGAATGCGTCCGGAAGCGCCGAACAATCCGCGGCTGGTGAAGAGCGTGGCGAGATCGAGGCGCGTGGGCGCGGCGTTGGCGGCCACTGCCTCGTTTTCGCCACCAGCCGCGGCGGAGGCAGGTGCAGGTCCGTTGGCGGCAGGCGCCGCGAGTTCGGGTTTGGGATTGGTCGCCGTGAGTTCGCCGGCCACCAATTGATGCACGGACGCGAGTTGCGGCTTGGCGATCGCCGCGTCAAGCGCGGCTTGGGTCAGACTGCCGCTCAGGATTGCGCGGTGGACTCCAGCCTTCCCCCGCATGTAAGTCACTCCGGCCAGCTCGCCGCCGGTGGCGGCGCGAATCGCCGACAGTTTCTCCCCATTCACGCGCCATATATAAGGTGCGCGCGCGGAGAATGCATCCGCCGCGGCAATCAGGCCGGCATCGTCGCCGGCGATGATGACACCGTGATCCGTGGCAAACACGCCGCCTTCATCTTTTTCCAGCTTCTCGGGCGAATTCCCGATCACGATGCGAGGTCCGCTGGCCGGATCGCCGGCGACTACAAGCGGGGGCGTCAGCCCTGTCGATCCGTATGCCAGCCGCGCCGCCATATTGGCCGCGGCCGCATTCTGGCCAGCGGTGGAATTTATCGGCACCACAACCTTTCCCTGGATGCTGTCCGCGATGCCGTCGCCATTGGTATCCACCAGCATCCACCCTAGAGCGAACGGGTCCTCGAGATGATTCGCGTGGGGCGCGTTCGGCACCTGGAAGGCAAAACATCGGGCGAAAAAAAGGACCAATAGAGGCAAGCACGCACGCGGCATGAGGCCTATTGTATAACTGCTCTATATGCGACGACTCCCTGCCATCCTCTTCGCCGCGCTCGCCCTGCACGCCGCCGACGTCAACACGTTTTCCATCGTGGGGTACGACCCGTTGAACGGCGATTGGGGCGTCGCCGTGGCGTCGCGCTATTTCTCGGTGGGCGCGGTGGTGCCATGGGCGGAAGCTGGCGTAGGCTGTATCGCCACGCAGGCCGATGTCAACGTAGGATACGGGCCGCGCGGGCTGGAATTGCTGCGCCAGGGTCTCTCCGCGAAGGAAGTGCTGGCGAAACTGCAAGCCGAGGACACCTTCCCCGATAAAGAAGGCCGGCAGGTGGCGATCATCGACGGCAAGGGCAATATCGCCACGTTCACCGGTCCGAACGCGCCCAAATGGGCGGGCGACCTCCAGGGAAAAACGTGGTCTGCCCAGGGGAATATTCTGGTCGGTCCGCAGGTGCCGGAGGCGATGGGGCGGGCCTTCGAAGCGACGGACGGCGAGTTGGCCGAAAAGCTCTTCGCGGCGCTAAAAGCCGGCGATGATGCCGGCGGCGATTCGCGCGGCAAGCAATCGGCATCGATGATCGTGGTGCGCAAAGGCGGCGGGCGGAATTACAATAACGATCGCTATCTTTATTTGAATGTGGACGACAATCCCGCGCCGATTCCGGAACTGCGGCGCCTGCTCGATATGAACTTAGGCTATCTGTACCAGGAGAAGGCCGGGCGCCTGAGCAGTGCGGGCAAGCCGCGGGAAGCGCGCGACGCCGCGGCGAAAGCGGCGCACTACATGCCGACCGCGCAGGCGTACGTGAGCCTGGGAATTCTGGATTACGGTTTGAGCGACAAGACTGCGGCCGTGGCGGATTTCCGCCAAGCGATCGGGCTGGACGGCTCGGTGCGGCAGCGGTTCGAGAACCCATCGGGGAGACTGCGGGCGATCGCGGAGGATAAGGAGTTTGTCAGCCGGGTACTGCAATAGAAAAACGCTTCTTACCGCATCAACTGCCCGCCATTGACTTCGATTGTCTCCCCTACTACATAGCTCGCGGCATCCGATGCCAGAAAGGCGATCACGTTGGCGCATTCCTCGGACGTGCCGACACGGCCGAGGGGGATGGTCTTCACGAAGCCGGCGATCATTTCGGGAGTCGAAAAGACTTCGTGAAAAGGCGTATCGATCACGCCCGGCGAGACTGCGTTCACACGCACGCCATGCGGCGCGAGTTCCTTCGCCAGAGATTTGGTAAACGAAGTCAGTCCCGCCTTGGCGGTGGCATACGTGCCGGCTCCCGGTCCGCCGCCGTTATGACCGGCGATGGAAACGATGTTGATGATGGCGCCCCGCCGGCGTTCCATCATCGAAGGCGCGACGGCCTTCGACGCAAACACCGCGCTCTTGAGATTGAGGGCGATGACATCGTCCCACATCTGCTCGCCGACATCCCGAATGGGCATGCGCTGCACCAGCGAGCCGGCATTGTTCACCAGGATGTCGATGGGGCCGAATTCTTTCACCACCTGATTGACCACTGCGTTGATCTCGGCCGTTTTGCGGAAATCGCCCACCGCGGCTACTGCGGTTCCACCCGCCGCCGCGATCGACTCGAGCACTTCGAGCGCCCCCTTTTTGTTCTGGTGAAAGCCGATTGCCACACGCGCGCCCTGCGCGGCAAGCAGGCGGGCGGTCGCCGCGCCGATTCCCGAGGACGCGCCGCTGACGAGCGCGACTTTGCCTGCGAGCTCCGGATAAGTTGCCATAGAAGGTCTATTGTTTCACAGCGCGCGCGGTTTACTCGGGCAGATGAATGCTGCCATCTTCCGCGATCGGGAACGACGGATTCCAGGCCACTTCCCAGGCGAAATTGTCGGGGTCGGCAAAATACCCCGAATAACCGCCCCAAAACGCCTCATGGGCAGGCTTGAGAATCGTCGCGCCCGCGGCTTCCGCCTCGGCGAGGACCTTGTCGACCTCGCCGCGACTGCGGGCATTGTAGGCGAGGGCGACTCCGGAGAATCCTTGCCCTTCTGGTGGGACGTCAGCGTCTTTCGCCAGGTGAGATCGCGGATAGAGCGCCAGCGCCATCCCGCCGGTCTGAAAGAAGATGATGCCTTCGGCCTTGGTCATCGAACGGCGCCATCCCAGACGCTCGTAAAATTTGCCGCTCCGTTCCAGGTTGGAAACGCCCAGGGTGACGATGCTGATTCGTTGCTCCATCGGCACGCGCGATTACTGGATGGCGATCACCATGGTCTGGGTCCCCGGCACGCCATTCAGTGAAAACGTTACCGGGACGGTGTCGCTCGCCGCGACATTGGGGACCACAACGTTGAATTGATAGAGTCCCAGATACCCGCCCGTCAGGCCGGCGAAAGATACCGTTGCCGGCGTGCCATTAAAGTAAATTTGAAAAGTTCCGGCGAGATTGTTCGACTGGGTGACAATTTGACCGGCTGGAATGCTGGGTGTCACGGCCCCGAACCCGACTCCGTAAAACACAATCGTCTGCCCTGGCTGCGCCCGTTGGGTGGTGGCGCCGGAAATGGCGCCCGGCGGGAGAACGAACACCACGGAGTTGCCCGGAAAGACTGCGCCTACATATTGTTCGTTGTTGAGATCGAACACTCCCGGCGCCAGCAGTCCGGGCTCGGTAGTATTCACCGTGATGTTATACGCCACGCTCGCCCCGCCGGGAGTGGTGACTACGACCGGCTGCGACCCGGTCCCCACGTCCGACGGCACCTGGGCGTTCACCTGGCCGGGGCTCACGTAATCGATAAAGGCCGATTTTCCCCCAATGGTGACGGTGGTTTGACCCAAAATAGTCGGGGCGTTATTGCCGTTGAAGTCGGCAGCGGCCCAAGTCTGCGACTTGACGTTGGCCAGATTGGTGCCGTAAATCTCCATCCACGATCCCGGCGCTAGCGCGTTGAAACCGCCGTATGCGCTGGCGCTGATGACGCCTTGGGAGGTACGAATTACGGGTGTCTGGTCGAAGGTGCCATATACCGGCCCGGTAATCGTTGCCCCCGCCGTCAGGCCGACCTGCCCGACACTGCAGGCGGAAACCGCAGTCCCCGAGCAGGTGGCGCTGGTCGCAAAATAGAAGGTAAAGCCATTGGTCAGGAAATTGACCGTGGTCCCCGTGTTTTCCATCAGCGATACGGCGAGGCTGCCCGACGATCCGGGAGTTAACCCGAACGTGACCAGGTTGCTGCCCGGGCTAATTGAATTCGCAAGAAATGGCGTTTTTCCATTTCCCGCATAAGACAGAACCAAAGAGATGGTTCCTCCGCCACCCACGCCCGTGTAAGGCGCGGTAACGGTGCAATTCGTGTTTGTCCCGTCGAAAGCGCACGTGCCCCACTGGACGCTGCTTTGGCCAACGCCGTTGCTGCCTCCGAGGCCCGTCAGGGTGACGTTTTGGTTGCTATTGCTGTAAGTGGCTGTCTGCGACCACGCACAATGCAGAAAAATGACGCTGAGAGATAGGATCCCGATTTGGATAGGTTTCATGGGCGAGCAATCCTTACAGCCTACAAGATCGCCCGGAAGACTCGCAAGCGAATAATCGCCGCTTTTGTAACGGTACCAACATACCGCTCCGGGCAGGACCTCCGGGGCAACCGTTGCCGCTGGCGCAGATATCTTGTGCTACGCCTCCCGAAACGCGCCGGGAGATTTTATTCGCGATGATACGGCACCGGGGGCGAGGGCCGGAAACATTCCACGTGGCGCCATTCGAGCTGCGCGGGCAGGGCGGAGAATTCCCGCTCCACAATGGCGCGCAGCGCGGCAGGGTCCGCTAACGCCCGGACGTTCAGCAGGATCTCGTGCTCGCCCGAGGGCGATTGCGCAAGCGCGCCCTCGACTACGGGCTCGCGGCCGTTGCCGGTGAGCGCTGCCTTCAGGTAGCCCGCGTCGGATTGCATGAAGAGCTTCAAGTGCACGATGCGAATCCGCGGCTCCAGCCGGTCGAGAAGGGGACCGATCAGCATCGGCGCCGAAATCGCTGGCCGCGCGCGCGCCGTCACGCGCAGATTGAGCCACGCCAGCGCGGCTTCCGCCTCGGCATAGCGCGCGTAGTCGATCTCCAGAGTCTTCGTGCCGGCGGGAACTTCGCCCGTGAGGACCTTATCGACCCACTGCTGCACACTCTCACCGCGGGCATAGAGGATATCGGCCTCGGCGATCTGGTTGCGGTAGAGGAAGTCGAGATTGCCATCGTCGAAGTTCGCTTGCGGATGCAGCACCACCGTGAGCGGCGCGATTTCGAAGCGGTCGCGATGCTCGCGAATGAGCGGGCGCAGCGTGGTGGCGACGATATCCGTGCAACTGCCGACCGCTTCGGCAAAAATCACATCGGGCCGAAACGCGAGGAGTCGCCCGGCAGCCTCCACAAGATCGGGAAAGCGGCAGCAGAAACATCCGCCGGTGACCTGATCGCAATCGACGCCGAGAGCCGAAGCGTAATGGGTATCGACAAGGTCGCCGCCCTGATCGTTGAGGATAGCGGCGGGGCGTAAGCCGCGCTGTTGAAGGAGTCGAGCGGCGGCGAGGATGAGTGTAGTCTTCCCCGCCCCGAGAAATCCGCCCACCACGGCAATCGTCGGCTTCATAGCGTCAATTCTTTGCCTTCCTCAATGGTGGCATGGGGCGTGAAAGTTTTGCCGTTGACAAAGGCAGTCCGGACAGCGAGCCTGCCGTGATCCACCCTGAAAATGGCGCCCGCCGCCGTGACGCGGAATGTTCCCCAGCCCGTTGCGGTGGCCCAGAAGCAGCGGAACCCAGCCGCGGCATGGACGGTGACAGCCTGTTCACCGCCGTGATAGCGGAAGCCGCTGGCGGCCAGCAGCGTGCTCCAGCTCGACATCGCGCGCGCGTAATGATGGCCGCATTCCGGCTCATTCCAGGGATTCCGGCGCTCGCCGTCATAGCGTGCACGCGCGTTGTGGACGGCCTCGATGCCCTCGCGCGTCATCCCGGCATAGAGGAGTTGCGCGGCGGCGAGGTATTCGAGCCCGGTCCACGATTCGGCGTAGTAAGGGAACGGCACGTGCGGCCTTTCGGCCTTGGCATAATCGCAGACCATAAGCGCGGGCTCGTCGTTCACCACATAGGTGCGCTGCAAGCTGACATGGCCTTCGAGTGTGCGCTTGTAGTTGTAGCGCCAGATGGATTCGAGCGTCTTATGAATGTGGTCCGGCGAGAGCAGCGGGCCGAGCCCGGCGACGTCGGCAAGATACTGGCCGATCAACTGGTCGAGCAGGCATCCCCCGCCCACCTGATATTCCGGGTTCTCGGTATTGGCCGATCCCATGTCGCTGGTGAGGTGCGGGGCAATCTTGTCCTTCGGCAGGCCCTGGACTTTCTGGATATAGAACTCGCCATTAAAAAGGTTGGCGTCGATCCACCTGCTGCCGCGCTCGAACACTGCGCGGTATTCCGCCGCGCTGGCAGTATCGCCCACGGCTTTCGCCATTTCCTCGGCGGCACGCAGCGCGCCCAGATAAAAAACACCGCATTGCGGATTGGGCCCGTAGAACTCCACGTCGTAGGTATTGTGCTGGACGCCGGTGAGCACGCCTTTCTTGTCGGGGTCCCAGCCGCCGGGAATCCAGGCGAACTCCATGGCTTTCTTGATGCGCGGCCACATTTCGCCTAGCCAGGCCAGGTCTCCGGAAAGCTGCCAATCGAGATAGGCGTGCATGATCTGGCCCATCTGGCCATCGGCGGCGGCAAATGGGAAACCCACGCCGTTGTGCGGCAGGCGTTCGCGGAAACGGATGCCGCCCTGATCGTCCATCTGGTAGCCGAACGCCGACCCGCGTAGCGAGCGCGCGAAGCTGGGGAAGAGATGGGCCGTGGCCGTTTCGTAATTCCATACGTGGGCGCAGCTTCCGTGGCAGCAGCCGGAACGATCGCTGGCGCCCTCGAACCCATGAAATTCACCATCGGATGTGCGGAAGCAGACCTGCGTGACGAGCGTCGAAAGATTAGCCGTGGCCGCGTCTTTGATCGCGGTGGGCACGGTCGATTCGCGCATGGCGGCTGCGAACCGGCGCGTCTTCTGTTCGAGCGCGGGCAAGTTCGCTGCGGCATATTCGGCCGCGGCCCAGGCATCCGCAAACCGCTGGGCGTAGTAATTGCCGATGAGAACGTCTTCGTCCCCCGGCGCGGAACTCCATCCGCAGCGTCGCGGGGTGCGATTCGGAAAATGCCAGCCCAGCAGGAAAGTGTAATCGGCGTGCGCTCCGGGCGCGATGGTGCGGCTGAATGAGAGCGCGCCCACCGCGCCGGGATCGTTCGATTCCGGACCCAGCGCGCCATCGGCGGAGAAATCGTCCCAGAAGAACATCGGCGAATTCCACCACGCGCTGCGCTGCCATCCTTGCAGGTGCGTGAGCGTGCCGCCGGCGGAATCGAGCGCGGCCAGAACAAAGCTGCCCTTCAGCGGATCCTTCTCGGCAAGATCGGGACTACTCATGAAAATGCCCGCCACGCGATCCGACGATCTATATTGGTTGACGCGCGTATCTTTCTGCGGCGTGCGGCCGGTAGGGTTTTCAATAGACCAGCAAATCGAAACCTTGGCCGGCGCCGTGCCGGGATTGGCGGCGCGATAGCGCAGGATGGCGATGGGCAGGCCGGACTCGTCCGGTTCGTGCGGGATGAACGGTGTGAATGCTTCCAGCGAGACTTTCACGGGCAGGGCGGAATCCGCGAAGTCGATGCGGGCGAGCGGGAATTCGCCGGTGAAAGTGGCGGCAGCCAGGCGCGTCAATCCGGGAGCGTTGTTCGAGCCGAGCCCGCTCGATCCGGTGAACGGCGGCTGGAGACGCGATTCCAGCACGCGGGCGACCGGCTTTCGATTGCCGGCTTGCGCCCAGATGGCCGGGAAGGCGTAAGGCGGCGAGTTCCCTTTATCCGGGCGATTGAAAATCTCCCAATCGCGTAGTTGGCCGCGCCCGCCGAGGCTGATGGACCCGGCACACACTCCGCCCAGTGGGAAAGCGATGGCCGTGAGACGGCGGCCGGTGAATGCGCGCGGGTACGCGATCTCGGTGGCACCCGCCGGCGACGGCGCAGGCGCGGATGGAGGCGGCGCTTGCGCGGCCAGGGGAGCGGCGGCACTGGCGAGCGTCACCTGTTGGAGGAAAGTGCGGCGCTTAGTGGGCATCAACTATAGAGTAAGCCCGGTTACGATGCTTTGCAGGTACCGCCGAGCGCGGCATTGGTGACAATCTGGAGATCCACAATGTTGACCGCGCCATCCCCGTTCAGGTCGTTTCGCGGCAACGAGACACCCAGCGCTTCGTTGATGATCTGCTGGAGATCGGCAACCGATGGGGCGCTGTCCAGCGTTACCGCGCAGGCGCTGATGATGACTGTGGAGGCACTGTAAGTCGAGGTCTGGAATGTGCCCCCGGTGACAGACACCCCGTTGGACGGGGACCCTTGCGCGCTATATCCCACCAGCAAAGTGACGGTGATGCTGGAGCTGGCGCCGGGGTTCAGCACCGTGTTCGTGGTGCAGGTAGCATTCGAAACGCTGCAAGTCCAAGTCGCCCCGCCGCTCAATCCCGTGAGCGTCAGCCCGGCGGGCGCCGATTCCGTCACCGTAATAGTGCCCGAGGTCGGGCCGGCATTCGCACCATTCGACACCGTGACCGTGTACGAGGCGCTCTGCCCCTGCACGAATACCCCGTTGGCCTGCTCGGCGATGGTGAGAACCGGAGCTTTCAGGTTGGTCAGCGAGAAACTGGCAGTGCCGGCCGCTCCTGCGACACTCGCGGTCACGGAATAGGCGCCGGCCGTGGCGTTGGCGGTGAACGGCGCCGACGCGATGCCCGCACTGTTGGTCGCCACGGTATAGGTGGCAAGGCCGTTGGCGAAAGTCCCGCTGGCGCCCGTGGCCGGAGCGCTAAACGTGACCGAGGCGTTCGGGACCGGGTCCGCGCCGCCATCCTTTACCAATGCCTGCAAGGTGCTCGCGAATGCCAGCCCTACGGTGATGCTCTGACCCGATCCCGCCGCCGCCGCGATGTTCGCCGGAGTGCCGGGCACCACCGTCAACTGAAAGCTGTTCGACGTGATGCCCCCCAGGCTGGCGGTGATATTCGTCTGGCCGGCGGAAAGCGCGGCCGCGGCGCCGCTCGCGCTGATACTGGCAACGCTTTTATTGCTCGATGCCCACGTCACCTGGTTGGTAAGCGTAGCCGTCGAGTTGTCGTTGTAGGTGCCGGTGGCCGTGAATGGCTCGCCGGCGCCGTAGCTGAGCGATGCGCTGTTGGCGGTCACGCTGATGGAACTGAGCACGATTCCCGTGCCGCTGAGCCCGATGGATTGCGTGCTTCCCGAGACGTTACCGCTGTTGTCGGTAATCGTGATTTGGGCGTTATTGTGCGCGCCCTGCGATGCCGGGGCGAAGGTCACGTCCAGCGTGCAGGATGCGCTCGCGGCCAGCGTGGCGGGCGAGATCGGACAGGGGTGGGAGGCATCGGCGGTATAGCGGTAGTTGGCGGCATCGGATCCGGTGGGCGCGATGGAAGTGATGGTCAACGGAGCATTGCCGGTGTTCTGGAAGCTGAAAGTCTCGCTTCCGCTGGAGCTGCCCACCACGGTATTGGGGAAACTCAGGCCGTTGACGCCGGCGCTGCCGATTCCCGCGGTTACGGTGAAACTCTCGCTCACCGGTTGCGCGGCGGCGTAGTCGCCATTTCCGGACTGCGCGGCTTGAATGATGCAGGCGCCGATGGCGGCCAGCGTGACGGTGCCATTCGATATCGTGCAGACGGCGCTGGATTGCGACGTGAAGCTGACGGTAAGACCGGAGGATGCGGTCGCCGCCGCCGCGAACGGCGCCGTCCCCAGCGGCTTGTTCGCAATCGCCGGGAAATCGATGGTTTGGCTGCCCTGCGTTACCTGGAAACTCTGCGGCAGCGGCGACGCCGCGGTATAGACGCTATTCCCTGCCTGCGTCGCCTGGATGGTGCACAAGCCGACCGCCACTAGTGTCACCGTCGAGCCCGAGACCGTACAAATCGAGCCCGTCTGCGAATTGAAACTCACCGGTAATCCGGACGATGCGGTGGCGCTTACGGTAGGCGAGGTTCCGAAAGGCTGGCTGGCGATTCCCCCGAAAGTAATGGTCTGGCCGCACTGGACTATGGTGGTGGCGGACGCCTGAACGGAACTGGCATTGGTGGAGCTAGCGGTGGCCGTGTTGGCATAGATGCCGCAACTGGAAGCAGTGGTCGTACCGGTGACGTGCACCGATGCCGTGGCTCCCGGGGAGAGGCTGCCGAAGCTGCAACTGAGCGTGCCGCCCGCCACCCCGCATGATCCCGGACCGCTGTATGCCGGGCTGACCGACCATGCGATTCCCGTGCCGGAGGGCAGCGGATCGTTGAGCGTGACAACCTGCGCCGTGCCCGTGCCGGGATTGCCCGCCGTGAGTGTAAATCCGATCGAGTTTCCCGCGGCAACCGTGGCCGCGTCCGCGGTCTTGGACAGATTGATGGCGGCTGGACTCCCCTGGCTGTACAGCTCGCTGACCTCTGGCGCGGTGAGGACGCGGTTGTAAATCCGCATGGATTGCATGGCGCCCCCCCAGTTCGTTCCCATCTGGAGGACCGTGGCATTTAGAGTCACGCTGAAGGTATCGCTCGCCACCAGGGCGTTATCCACGTAGAGCAGGGCGTTCGTGCCGTCGTAAGTCGCGGTTACCAAGTGCCACCCGGTGGTGACGGTCCCGCCCTGCGCGCACCCTTTCGAGATGTTGTACACCGAACACGTGCCCGTGGAGCCGGTCCCCACATTGACAATGAACTTATACATCGTTCCAGTCGAGTCGAGGCCGAGAGACCAGTAATTGCTTCCGTATACCAGGGTCGCCCACCCGATTTCCGAGGCGGTGGAATTCACCCACACGGATACCGAAAAAGGCCCGCTGAAGGCAATCGCGTTGGAGGTGGCATAGCTCTCGTTCACATTGAACTGGAGAGCGTAGGGAAATAAGAATCCTGTGGTCCAGTTGGTGTTGGTAAGAGTGGCGGTGTGGTTGTTCCCGGATTGATCGAGCGCCTGAGACCCCGAGCCATCGTTGAACGGCCAGTAAGCCACTAAACCGGTGCTGAGCGAAGCTCCGGTCGCGAAGTCGAGGTTTACCAGCGTCGAGGTGTTATTTGCGACATTGACGTTGCTTACACTGACGTTGGTATATCCCGATGCCGACGCGGTCACGGTATAAGTTCCGGCCGGAAGCCCGGGGGTGGTATAAGTTCCGTTGCTCGCGGTGATGGCTCCGCCGTTGAAGCCGGCGCTCGTGAACGCGACATTCGCATTGGGTACCGGCAAACCGTTGAGATCCGTAATCGTGCCGGTAATGTTCCCCAGCGCGCTGAGCGCCAGGTTCGCGGTCACGCTTCCATTGGCCGCGAGGGTCTGGCTCCCGGATGTCGAACTGATGTAGTTCGGCGCCGATGCCGTAAGCGTGTACGTTCCCGGCGGCGCCAGAAGCGTGTAATTACCGGAAGAATTGGCGATGGCGGTGCCGAGAATCTGACCGTTCGACACGGCCGCCACGGTCGCGCCAGCCACGCCCGCGCCATTGTACGTCACCGTACCGCTGAAGGTCCCATACGAAATCCCGAACTGGATCGTCAGCATCGTGTCGGCGCCGGCAACTACGGTAGCCTGCGTGGTGACCGTGGTATTGCCCGTATCCGTCGCGGTAACCGTGTAAGTGCCGGGGGCCAGGTTCAGGCGAAACAGGCCGTCGGTATCGCCGCTGGTGGGGTCATTTGCGGTAGTGTAAGATTGCGTCCCGGCCGTCACCACGGCGCCGCTCACCGGGAAGCCTCCGGAATTGAGCACCTGTCCGGTGATGGCGCCCTCGGTGAACGGCCCGGGAATATTCTCTAAAGCCGCCGCCGCATTGATGACGCCATATCCGATGTGTTGATCCCACCCGGTGTTGGGCGATTGCGCGGTCTGCTGGATGCGCTGCGCGACTTCCGCCGCCGAGATCCCCGGGTTGGCCGCAAACAACAAACCCGCCAGCGCGGAGACGTGCGGCGTCGCCATGGACGTGCCCTCGAGTTTGCCGTAGTTCTCCGCGCCCAACTGGTTGGAGTAAGTAGGGAGCGTCGAGAGAATGTTAACACCGGGAGCGGCAATTTTTATCCAGTTGCCATAACTCGAGAAGGACGCCGCCGCATTGGTATCGTCGGTCGCAGCCACGGCCATGACGTGATTCCCATCGCCCGGGTAGACGAGTTCCGAAGTACCAAGATTGCCGGCCGCCGCGATCACGAGCACGTTGCTCGCCCAGGCGGCATCCATGGCGTTCTGCATGGTCTGGGAATAGCCCGCTCCGCCCAGGCTCATGGAAATCACTTGTGCGCCCGCGTTGATCGCGTCGTAGATTCCCTCCGACACCTGAAAATCGGTGGCGCTGCCGCTGTTGTTGCTGGTCTTGATAATCATCAGTTGCAGCGGAAAGCCCAGGGAGGCGACACCGGTGGCATTATTCGTGGCCGCGGCGACAATTCCGGCGACGTGCGTGCCGTGGCCGTAATCGTCTGCCCAGCCGCTACAGGTGGGACTGCTGAGGGTGGTTTGCTGGATGTAGGTGCTGTCCGTGACGTCGATCTGCCCCCCCTGCAGAGCATCGATCGAGCTGCCGCCGGCGTTGATGAAATCCGGGTGAGTGCAATCCAGGCCGGTATCGAGAATCGCGACTTTCACGCGGTTCAGGCCGGCGGTGGCCGAAGTCAGGAAAAAATCGGGTATATAGTTCCATGCCTGTTGCGCGTGGACGGTGGTCAGGTTCCACTGCTGGGTGAGAAAAGTGTCGTTGGGCGGTCCGGCTGTCACGGTCCGGATGCGGTTGGGCTCCACATAGTCTACCAGGGGGTGAGCTGCCAGCAACTTCGACACGGTGGTTTGAACGCCGGGCGGAAGCTCCAGCAGGAAGACGTTGCTGTTGGAGCCAAGCGCGGTGGAGACCGCCTGGGGAGCGATGGCGCTGAGAATCTGGCTGATAATGCCGCCTGGTTTCAGGCGTACCAGCAGCTGATCGGGCTGAACCTGCTCATGCGCTCCGGCTAGGAACTCCTTTCCGGCATACGCGCGCGGAACGGCGGCCAGCACCAATAGCCATGCCAGCAGCCGACGGCCGCGGCGTGCGAAAGGCGCAATCATACTTTTGCAGTGGGCCCCAGGGAGTACGACCACTTATCGGAGTTATTGTAGTTCAGGCGGCGCGCTTGCCGGCAGGGATTAGTACCTTAACCTTCGTCAGGTTCTCTTTCGTCAGATCCCGCGCGGATCCCATCCGGACCGGTATTCGCGCGCAAGGTAACGGTTGGCTTCCGCAAAGTTAGTGATGGTTCCGGCGGCAGGATCGTAGATCAGCCGCCGCCCGGTTCGCAGGGCGATCGCGTAGAGATTGACCGCCTCGGAAATCCCGCTGGCGTGGAGAAAACTGCCCGGCGACTGCTGCTTGTCGCCGCGGCATGCCGCCACCCACTGCATCAGCGAAGGCGTCAGCTCGGGTGTGTCGGCGATGGGCGTGTGCGGCCGGCGCGGCGGCGCCTGCTGTCCCCGCATGCGCGCGATCGGAATCAGGTGCGGATCTTCCAGTTGGAACCCGGCGAGAATTTTACCCTTGTCACCGACGAACATCATGCCTTCCGCCGGCATTTCCTCGCCATCCTCCTCGAGTTCCGGCGGTGTCGCCGGACGAATGCCGCCGTCGTACCACACGAGATCGACCGTGCCCCGCTTGCCCCGCGCGGGATAGCGGAAGCGCACCACGCTGGCAAACGGGAACGAATAATCGTTGTGGATCGTGTTGGCAACATCGTGATCCCGGAAATTGCAGGCGTGGCTCAACATCGGCTCGATGCTGGTGGGGCCGGCGAGATCGAGCGCGTTGAATACGGTCCACAGACTGTAATGGCCCATGTCGGCCATGGATCCGCCTCCGAAATCGTACCACCCGCGGAACACCATGTTGGTGTAATCGGGATGGTAGGCGCGATCGGCTTCGGGCCCGAGCCACAGGTTCCAATCGAAGCCATCGGGAACCGGCGGACGCTCGCTGGGGAGCGTGGTGTACTGCGGCCAGACCGGGCGGTTCGTCCAGTTGTGCACTTCGCGCAGGGTTCCGATGGCGCCGCCCTCGATCCACCCCATAACGGCGGTCATGTCGCCGTTGCTGTCCCAGGGCATGAAATGCGTGGAGACTCCGGTCTGGCGCGCGGTTTCGATCACCAGTTGCGCTTCCTTCAGGCGATTGGAGATGGGCTTGTGGGTGATGACGTGCTTTCCGCGTTTCATTGCGGCGATGGCGATGATGCCGTGGAGATGATCGGGAGTCATGATTTTGATGGCATCGATGCCCTTCTCTTTTTCCAACATCTCGCGGAAATCGGCATAGGCGGCACAGCCTTTGTAAGTGCCCGAAGCGGTCTCGGAAGCGTAGTAGGTTTCCACGGCGCTCTTTCCGGCCTCGCGCCCGCCCGGGATGGTGCCGGGCGTGCCCCAGTCGGACTTTTTCACGGTGCGGCGCAGGAAGTTGAGCAGGCCGTCGCGATCCCAGTCGCGATAGTTGGTGGCGTACCGGTTCGGATCGCAGACGGCCGTGATGCGGATCTGCCCAGACGCCAGAAAGTACGGCATCTCGCGCAGCCCCTGCGTGCCGGTGCCGATGTAGGCCAGGTTGATCTGGTCGCTCGGCGGGATGTAGTTTGGCCCGCCCAGAACGCGGCGCGGAACGATGGTAAAGGCCGCGGCAGCAGCGGCTGCGGCGCCTAGAAACTGGCGGCGGTTGGAATCGGACTTCATGGCCGGTAGGATAACTGGAATCGCAGAGAGGGGCAAGAGAGCATGCCAGCCGCTCCCGCGCCGGCTCTTCAAGCCTTCCGCGCCAGCAGTTCCGCCACCTTGGCCAGCAACAACCGGCAATTGACCGGCTTGTCCAACACCGCATTGGCCCCGATCAATTTGGCCACGCTCAGGAAATTGCCGCCGAACGCGCCGGAGATGGCGATGATGGGAAGACCGGGCTTCAGACGGCCCAGGGTTTGGATGGTTTCGATCCCTTCCTGTTCCGGCATTACGATGTCCGTGATCACGAGGTCCACCGCCCCGGCTTCGGCCTTCTCCACCGCTTCCCTTCCGTTCGCTGCCTCGATTACCTCGTGCCCGTTGGCTTGCAGGACGTCGCGCAGGAAGGAGCGCACTCCCGCTTCGTCGTCCACCACCAGAATACAAGCCGCCGGAACGGGCGGCATCAACGCTTCGCGCATCTTCGCAGCCAGTTCTTCCGGATGGAATGGTTTTTGAAGGAAGTGCACGCCGCCGCCCTTGCGCTGCGGCATCGGAACAAGGTCGCTGTAGCCGGACATGAACAGGGCTTTCATGTCCGGGCGCAGTTTCGCCAACCGTTCCACCAGTTCCTGCCCGCCGATTCGCGGCATGGTCACATCCGTCAGCACCAGATCGATTCGCGCGCTCTCCTGTTCGCAAATCATCAGCGCTTCGCCCGCGTTGGCTGCCGGGATCACGTGATATCCGTACGCTTGTAGCGCCTCGACGGTAAATTGGAGAACTTCGGCCTGATCCTCCACCACCAGGATGGTTTCCTTCCCGCGCAGATTCGCCGGCGCGGAGTGCTTCTCCTGCGGTAGTTCGGTTTTCTCGGGCACCGGCAGGTAAATCTCGAATGTCGTCCCTCGTCCCACCTCGCTGGCAACGCTGATATGGCCTCCGCTCTGCGCCACGATTCCCTGAACCGTCGACAAGCCGAGCCCGGTTCCTTCGCCCACGCCTTTCGTCGTGAAGAACGGCTCGAACATCCGCTGCTGCGTAGCTTCGTCCATCCCCACGCCGGTGTCACTCACCGCCAGTACCGCGTACCGGCCCGGCCGTACGCCCGGATGGGATTTGGCGTAATCTTCGTCGCGCAGCGCGAACCCCGTCCCGATGAGTAATTGGCCGCCGTGCGGCATGGCGTCGCGCGAATTCACCGCCAGATTCAGCAGTACCTGCTCCAATTGGTGCGGATCGGCATGCACCGCCACGCCTCCCTCCCTGAGCGCCAGGCGGACTTCGATATCCTCGCTCACCAGGCTCTGCAGCATGCCTTCCAGATCCTTCAGCACCAGATTGAGATCGAGCACCCGGGGCTGGAGAATCTGCTTGCGGCTGAAAGCCAGCAACTGCCGGGTCAGCGCGGCGGCGCGGTCGCCGGCCTTCTGGATTTCCTCCAGAAACCGGCTCAACGGATCGCCGGAACCCACCCGCCGCAGAGCCATCCGGCTGTAGCCGCTGATCACCGTCAACAGGTTGTTAAAATCGTGTGCCACCCCGCCGGCTAGTTGCCCGATGGCCTGCATCTTCTGCGATTGCCGCAGCTGCTCCTCCAGGTGGAACTGCTCGGTGAGATCGATTCCGACCCCCCATGTCGTCCAGCCGGGAACCGGCTGATTGGAGACGCGGCACCAGCGCACGGTGCGCACCACGCCATCCTTGCGGGTGATCTGCCACGGCTCCATCGGCTCCGAGGGCATCGACCGCGCCGCCCACGCCCGAGCCCGTTCTTTCGGATCCGGAAACAACAGTTCGAACGCCGACGGATTGCCGATCATTTCGCCGGCGCGGTACCCCGTCACCCGTTCGCATTCCCGATTCCACGAGACCGGCCGTCCTTCCTCGTTGAATGCCGCGATCATCACCGGCAACGCTTCCATGATCCGCAGCAGGCGCGCTTCGTTTTGCCGCAGGGCCTCCTGCGCGGCTTTGCGGTCGGTGAGGTCGATAAACACCACCAGCGAGTAATTCCCATGCCGGCACAAATGGACTTCCGCGAACCGTACCGACCCGTCCCGGCAGGTAACCAGTGCGTCCACTGGTCCGAACGCCGACGGTCCGCCGGATTCGGCCGCCTCCACCGCCCGCCTCCAGGCGCCGCGGATCTCCTGCCGGTATTCCGCGTCCGGATAAGCGCACATTTCCCACGACGCCATGTCGTGCGTCTCCGCCAGCGTGTATCCGAACAGGTCCGTGAAGCGCTGGCTCAGCAGCACGATCCGTTGCCGGTCGACCGCTACCAGCATGGGAACCGGAGAGCTTTGTACCAAGCCTCGAAATCTCTCCTCGCTTTCGCGCAGGGCATCTTCCACCCGCTTGCGCGCGGTCACGTCTGAAACGCTGACGATCACGCCAACGATTTCGCCCTTGGAATTACGCAAAGGACCGGCCGTTTGCGAGGTCCATCCCTTTCGCCCGTGTTCTGGCACATCGAACGGGAAATCCGGCGAGGTCACGGTCTCGCCTTGGAGCGCGCGCCGCCATAACTGCTCGGCTCCCGCCGGCTTCAGGAATGGGAACAATTCGAACGGATGTTTGCCCAGCACTTCATCGGCGCGCAGCCCGCTGATCTCTTCCATTTTGGGATTCCAGGCCACGTACCGGAATTCTCGATTCATCACCAGAAATCCCACTTGCGTGCTCTGGAAAACGTCGTGATTGAGCTGGTTGGCATCCAGCAGGGCCTGTTCCGAAGCTCGCATCACCGGCGCTACGCGGACGACGGTCAACCACCTGGAATCCGGCAACTGCCGGGTGGAAATCTCGGCCGGAAACGCCGAACCATCCTTGCGCCGGCAGATTCCGGGCTCGGTCGCGCCGGGCAGAAGGGCGCTTAACGGGTGGCCGGCCAGCTCTTCGCGGGAATATCCGAACAGCGCCGCCACTTGCGCATTCGCCGCGCACACCGCGCCGTTGGTGCTGATGAGAAGGGCGTCCGGGTGCAGTTCAAAGCTGGCTTCATAGAGGCTCGAATCGGGCATTCCAGATCACGATACCAGAAAACAAAAATCTGCATTTTTGTATTTACGCAATAGGATCGCGGGATGGTTCCGGTCTCACCTCTCGCCGTGTTCGGGCAGCGGGCGATCGGTATGAAAATATTTCTTATACGACGCAATCCAGTCGCCGGCAATTTCGCGTTGCGCTTCCGCCAGATCGAGTTCGCCGCCGCAAACCATATCGCGCAGACGGTCCTCGAGGGCATCTTTCACCCGGGCGTTCCAGACGCCGTGGTACGAATGAGGCCAGAGGTTCCGGATGTCGTCTGATCCGCCCAGTGCCGGAGTGACCAGGTAGTCCACTTCGTAGGCCCGGGATTGCGCGTCCGGAATTCCATATTCCTCCAAAATCGCGCGCCGAACCGATGCCGGAACCTCTTTGTTTTTGATATTTGCAGCGGAACATACCGCCCGCCCGCTCACCAAAACGGTGGCTCCCGGCGTCAGTAAGCGGTCGGGCATCGAGAGTGCCGGCCCGCGGCCGGGCGGACCGAACCGGATCACGGCGGAGGCGAGAACCAGCAGCCCCAACAGCGACAGGGCCACGGTCGGGAGCAACCGGCGCCGGCTCATGAACCATCCCCACCGCTCTTTGTGAGGCGGTTCCGGCATTTGCGCCAGTTGTGCCTTCAGCATCGCGCGGGGACCGGCGGCGGGCGGTAACTGCCCGTCGAATTCCTGCCGGTAAGCCTCCATGAAGCGCGCGATCGAACGCTCCAGTTCCTGTCTGCGCGCGCGGCACCGCCAACAGGCTTCGATGTGCGCTCTGACCGGCTTCGCATCGCGTGCCGGGAGTTCCCCTTCCAACTCCATCAACAGGAGTTCGTCCGGTGCATGTGAATCGGGACTCAGCATAGTCTCACCGTTGTGTGGCGCGCCCGAAGCGCGCCAAAGATCGCGCCAGCGAGAGGGAAACCGCCCCCAGAGAAATGTCCAGAACCGCGGCAATTTCCCGGTATCTCAACCCTTCAGCCCTGAGAAGGAGGCAGCGGCGGTCCATCTCCGGCAATGCTTCCAGCACCGAAAGCACCCGGCGCTGGGTTTGAAGGTTTACGGCTTGATCCTCAGGACTTGGCGACGGATCGACAACATCGTAATTGCCCGCCGTCGCGCTCGCCAGAACTTCGGTTCTTCGCCACGAGTGCGCCAGTTGCTTCAATGCCAGATTGTGTCCCACCCGGAACAGCCAACCCTTGAGATTCTGCCGCGGCTTGTCCGCCTGCAGGTGCTGGAACAGGGACAGGAACGTCTCCTGAATCACCTCTTCGGCTTCCGGAATCCTCAACCCGATGGCGACAACGTAGCGAAGGAGCCTGTCCCTGAACTCGTCGAACAACCACACCACCTCCGCTTCCAGCGCGGGCCGCGCCGAGCGCCGCGCGGAGCCGTAAGGCATCAAAGCTTCGAGTTCGGGGTTGTCAGCCGTCATCGCCAGGTTGATCTCCGGCCTTATCCGAATATTCCTGTTATACGACGTTTGTTCACGGAAAATCAGCCGTATCGTGCGGAAGGGCGAAAAACGTTGAACAAATACCAGGCGGCTGGAATAATCAAAACAAAGGCCCCCGGTGAAGTGAACCCAAATCGCCATTTCGCGGACGGGCAGGCGGCCCTCCCCGGGCCAGTCGATGTGCGGCCCGATACATTCCATCGCGGCACCGGCGAGTCGCAGCGGCCCGGCTTCGTACGAAGTATACTAATGAATCTCGCCGGGTTTGCGAGGAGCAGATGACATTCGCCGCATGCGGCCGCGCTGGTACTCTTCTACTGCCTGGAAGGAATATCGAAAGGATGCGTGGGAGAGCCGGTTTCGCGCTTTCGTCCGCCGGGGCTCTCCCGGCCTCACGCTGGCGCAATGGGTTTGGCTATGCTGGTTTCGCGGCGGGTAAGTGATTTAGTCCGGCGTCCAATGGTTCTTCGTACAACTCTGCTAACGCTCCTGGCCGCATCGCATCCCGCATTCTCCTGCCAGTGCGAGCGGTTTTCCACCTGCAATGAAGTTGCCGCTACCAATCTGGTTTTTATCGGCACGGTGGAATCGATCGAACCGAAATTTCTGAGCCGCTGGAATGAAACCAGCCAACCCTCGCTGCGCGGAATGAACGAAGCCTATCAGCAGGCGCGCCAGCATCCCTCCCCGGAATCCCTGGAAAGCTTGAAAGACGCATACTTGCGGGCGTTTCCGGACGCCCCGCCCGATTTGAAAAACCAGGTCCTTAAAGCCAGGAGCGCCGCCGGTGTAGCGGCGGTTTTCTACTCGAGCGTTGGCCGGGGGATTCGCGTCCGCCTCCACGTGGAGACCCTGTTCAAAGACGAAGAGGACGACGGCGATTCAAAACCGGTACAGGCCGCTCCCAAAGGCGCCCAAAAGGATGACCTCGACGACCGGCGCACGCCCTCCGCGAACCATGCCGCGAAGAAGCCGGAAGCGGAATTCATCGACGTCTGGACGCCCTTTGGCGACTGCGGGGTCAACTTCCAAATGGGTGAAACCTACCTGGTGTATGCCGCCAGCGACGAGGAATCGTCCGGCTCCATCATGACCGACGCCTGTACTCGGACGCGCCGGCTGTCCGATGCCGGAGACGATCTGGCTTACCTCTACTTTTACAAAAACCACCCCGCATCCTCCACCCGTATCGACGGCTACGCCACAACGAATGCCCGGTACCGATTGGATTTTAACCCTCTCCACCCCGAGAGGGTTCAACCGTCGGTGTCTGGCGTCCCCATCTTAATAACAGGGGACGACGTCTCACGCGTCGTCGAAACCGACCAGAATGGCCACTTCGTGTTCGATGGCTTGGCGGGAGGCGACTACACCTTGACGGCTTATGATTCCGATTACCCTCGTAATGCGAGGGCGAGATCCGCCCCGCTGCCGTTTCACCTCGCACCTCGCAGTTGCTCTTTGCAGGTCGTCGTCGTGTCGAAGCCCGAGGGAGGTGCCCAAATCGATGGCAAACACTAAGCCTTCCAAACCAGGACATCTACTTGTGGGTTGCCTGTCGCTGACCGTCCTTGCCGCTTGCTCCACTGCCCCCTCGCGGACGGCGTCCAAGAAAGATGCTCCCCCGCCCTTCTTCCACGTCGATCCTGCCACGGCGGGCGTGCTTCGAGGAACGGTGCGGTTCACTGGCCGGAAACCGGCTCCGAAGCTCGTCGACATGACCAGCGATCCCGCTTGCGTGGAGGCCCATAAAGGAAGGCAATATGACGATTCGCTCCTCGTCAATCCGCACGGCGGAGTGGCGAACGTTTTCGTTTACATCAAGAGCGGGCTGGAAGGGAAGCAATTTGAGCCGCCCGGGACAGTCGTGAACTTCGACCAGCACGGCTGCTGGTTTGAGCCTCGAGTGCTCGGAATCCAAACCGGCCAGGTGCTGCGCATCGCCAACTCCGATCCCGTCACTCACAACGTGCATCCGCTGGCGCAAGTCAATCGCGAGTGGAACCACAGCCAGGGGGCGGGCGATGCGCCAATCGACCGGCGGTTTCTCCGGCCGGAGGTGATGATTCCGGTAAAATGCAACATTCACAGTTGGATGCACGCCTACATCGGAGTCGTCTCGCACCCTTATTTCGCCGTCACCGGAGCCGATGGCGCTTTCGAGATGCGTAACGTTCCGCCGGGCGATTACGTGATCGAAGCCTGGCACGAAAAACTCGGCGCCAGCGATCAGAAAATCACTGTGCCTGCAGCCGGCGAGGCCGGCGCAAGTTTTACCTTCAAAGGAGAACAACCGTGACGAATCGTAAATGGCTGAGCTTCGCTGCCGGCATGACGGTATTCTGGGCCGGTTGCTCCAAACCGGCGCCGGAACAGAAGTCGCAAGCGGAGACGCCGGCCGAATCGTCCGCGTTCCGCCTTTACGTCAGCAACGAAGTTTCCGGCGATATGACCGTGATCGACTCCGCGACCTATCGCGTAATCGCCACGGTTCCACTCGGCAAGCGGCCTCGCGGCATCCACGCCAGTCCCGACCGTAAGACCATCTACGTGGCGCTCAGCGGATCGCCCATCGCCGGCCCGGGCGTCGATGAAAGCACGCTTCCGCCCCCCGACAAGAGCGCCGACGGCATCGGCGTTTTCGATGTCGCCCGGAATAAACTGATCCGCACGATCAAGGGCGGCTCCGACCCGGAGAACTTCGACGTGAGTCCCGATGGCCAGCAATTGTACATTTCCAATGAGGACGATTCCGCCGTCAGTGTGGTGGACATCGCCTCCGGCACGGTGGTGAGATCGGCGAAAGTCGGCGGTCAGCCGGAGGGAGTGAAAGTAACGCCCGACGGCAAGTCGGTCTACGTCACATCCGAGGAAGCCGGCACCGTGTCCGTGCTCGATCCCAGTACCGGCAAAATCGTCAAGGTTTTTAAAGTCGGCCACCGGCCGCGATCGGTGGCCTTTTTTCCGGACGGCTCCAAGGCGTACCTGAACGCCGAGAACGACGGCGGCGTGGTATTGGTGGATGCGGTGAAACAGAAGATGATCGATGCCATCCCGCTGGGAAAACCCGGGGTCGTCAAACCCATGGCCGTTTTGCTTTCGCCCGATGCCTCGAGGCTCTACGTGAGTACCGGGCGCGGCCATCAAGTTTTCACCGTCGATACCGCCACCAACAAACCGCTCGGATCGGTTGAAGCCGGAGCCCGTCCATGGGGAATCGCGCTGTCCCCCGACGGAAAAACTCTTTACTCCGCCAACGGACCCTCCAATGATATTTCGGTGATCGACCTTGCCACCAATACCGTGACCCGCAAGGTGAAGGCCGGGCAAGGTCCGTGGGGCGTAATCGCGCTGGAGAGATAGACTGCCGATCCGCGACGGAGAGCGAAAATGAAGCCAACTCTGATCTGCTACCTTGTTGCCGCTGCCTGGACGTCCGGGCTCTCGGCCCAGGGACTCGCTCCCGAGCGCCTCCTGAAGCCGGCCATCGACGCGTGGCCGACCTATAATGGCGACTATTCGGGCAAGCGCTTCAGCCCCCTCACGCAGATCGACGCCCTCAATGTCGACAACCTCACTTTGGCCTGGTTCTATCGCATCACGGGCGTCGGCGAACAGCGCGGCGTCGGGAATCCGGAAATCAAATCCACTCCCTTGATGGTCAACGGAATTCTCTACTTCACCATTCCCGACCACGCATGGGCCATCGATGCACGAACGGGCGAAGAACTCTGGCATTACGCCTGGCAGGATAAAGGCGGCCATCTGGTAGGCAATCGCGGGCTGGGGATGTACCGCGACTGGCTGTATTTCATGACTCCCGATTGCTGGTTCGTCTCCCTTGACGCCAAAAATGGAAAGGAGCGCTGGCGTAAAAAGATTGCCGACGAAAAGATGCAGTACTTCTGCACTTCGGCCCCGCTCGTGGTCAAGAATCACGTCATGGTCGGGATGGGTGGAGATGCCATGGACGTTCCGGGCTATCTGGAGGCTCGCGACCCGGAGACCGGCGATCTTCAATGGCGCTGGAATACTACGCCGCGAAAGGGCGAGCCGGGATCGGAAACGTGGCCCAATCCCGATGCCATGGAACATGGCGGCGGCATGCCCTGGATGTCCGGCACTTATGATCCCGAATTGAATCTCCTGTTTTGGGGAACGGGCAATCCAAACCCGGTATTTGCGGGGCAGGGGCGCGAGGGAGCCAACCTGTGGACCGCATCCATCGTGGCGCTGAATGCCGACACCGGAAAGCTCGTCTGGTACCACCAGCCCTCGCCGCACGACACGCACGATTGGGACAACACCGAAACTCCGGTCCTCTTCGACGCCGCCTACGAAGGGAAGCCACGCAAGCTTCTGGCGCAGGCGGCGCGCAACGGAATTTTCACCCTGCTCGACCGGACTACGGGCCAGGATCTGGTTACGAAAGGATTCGTGGGTGTGAATTGGATGAAAGGCATAGACGCCAAGGGGCAACCGGTTCCCGATCCCGCCAAGGAACCGAAAGTCGATGGCTCCTTGTTGAACATTCCCGGCGGCGGAGCCACAAACTGGCCCGCCCCCAGCCTGGATCCCGAAACCGGCCTGTTCTACGTGAACGCCAAACAAGGCTATAGCGTCACATACCTCACCGATACCGATCCGCAGCCGCAAGGCTACGGGGGCGGCGGCGGCGGCGGCATGTCGGAACCAATTCTCGAAGCCATCGACTATCGCAACGGCAACATTGCCTGGAAGCACGTGTACCCGGGCGGCGGGTTCGGCAATGCCTTTCCGGGCATTTTGACCACCGCCGGGAAATTGCTGTTTACCGGAGACCCCTCCGGAAACTTCCTCGCGGACGATCCTGCCACCGGCCACACGCTCTGGCACGTGCGAATCGGTAGCATGGTCAGTAACGGACCATCTACGTTCATGCTCGATGGGCGCCAGTACATCGTCGTTTCCGCCGGCGATACCCTGTGGGCGTTCAAGCTTCCGGACAGCCAGGCAAGATGAGTTCGAAACTGCTATCCATGGAATAACGCATTCGATCGGACACCCGAAATGACCAAATCCGCCATCGTATTTCTTGCCCCTCTGCTTTTCTGCACCACCTTCGCAGCGGCCCAGCCGCTCGATCCGAACTCCCTTTTGAAACCCCTGGACGGCTCCTGGCCCAGCTATGCCGGCGATTATTCCGGCAAGCGGTATAGCGGTCTCAAACAAATCGATCAGTCCAATGTCAAAGATCTCACTCTCGCGTGGGCGACGCGTCTCTCCAGCGGAAACGGTAGCGGAGGTGGATTCGGCCGCGGGGGCGGCATAGCCTTTCCCACCATTGTGGGCGGTGAAGCGCCCGGCTCCGGTTCGGCTTCATCCGACGTGCCGGCAGTCCGCGGAGCAATTCTCGAAGTTGGCGGAATCCTTTACGTATCGGCTCCCGACAACGCGTGGGCGATGAATGCGCTGGATGGCCACGTCCTGTGGCACTATTTCTGGCGGACTCGCGGCGGCACGCACATCGGGAATCGGGGGATGGGCATGTGGGGCAACTGGCTGTATTTCGAAACCCCGGACGACTATCTCATTTGCCTCGACGCGCGGTCCGGCAAGGAGCGCTGGCATAAGGAAATCGCCAATTTCAATCAGCAGTATTTCTCCACCATGGCGCCGGTCGTGATCGGCAATCACATTCTGATCGGTACGGGCAACGATCTCGATGAACCGGGCTATATCCAATCGCGCGATCCCGAGACGGGCGAATTGCAGTGGAAGTTCTACACCGTCCCCATGGAAGCCGGTGATCCGGCGGTCAAGACCTGGGGAAGCCTGGATGGCGCGCGACACGGGGCCGGCAACGTCTGGATGCCCGGCGCCTACGACCCGGAAACTCACTTATATATTTTCGGCACCGGAAACCCGTCGCCCGCCTACACGAATCCGCCCAGCCGTAACGGCGACAACCTTTATACCTGCTCCATGGTGGCGATCGATGTGGACACCGGCAAAATGGCGTGGTATTACCAGTTCAATCCGCACGAC
>Ga0335072_10000760_pt1 | contig 57945 bp, 51 predicted proteins | sample Lox_Sample_21_FD_206725 | JGI IMG/M metagenome (GOLD analysis project Ga0335072, IMG submission 206725) | Soil microbial communities from Loxahatchee National Wildlife Refuge, Florida, United States - Lox_Sample_2.1 | ecosystem: Environmental > Terrestrial > Soil > Wetlands | place: USA...
CGTCCTTGGAGACGTCGATCGTGACCACCGCCGGGATCGGCGTCATCACCTGGCGGGCCTCCTGCTCGTGCAGGTGGAAGACCCCCGTCAGCATCCCCGCCTCGCCCGGGTCCAGGTGCCCGCCGGCGTGGGACTCCGCGATCAGCCGCTTCAGCTCGTCCGGGGAGCCCGCTTCGGAGGAGCGGCCCATGTCCACCCCGAGCATCTTCAGCAGCCCCCGGGAGACCACCGTCACACCCTGGATGACTGGCGCGAACAGCACGCTGAAGCCCTGCAGCGGTCGCGCGATCCGGCGGGCGACGGACTCGGCGCGGTCGATCGCGTAGAACTTCGGCACCATCTCCCCGAAGACCAGCTGGACGGAGGTCACGACGACGTAGGCGATGACTACCGAGATCACGACCGCCGCCGTCTGCGAGAGGCCGCCGCCGAAGGCCTCCTCGAGGGCGTGGGCCAGCGTCGGGGCCCCGAGGGCGCCGATCGCGATCGAGGTCATCGTGACCCCTATCTGCACCGCCGAGATGTAGCGGTCGATGTCGGCCAGCATGGACAGCGCCAGGGTGGCGCCGCGCTGGCCTTCGTCGCGCATCACCTCCAGCCGAGCCCGGCGCGAGCGCACCAGGGCGTACTCGGCGATCACGAAGAACGCGTTGACCGCGACCAGGACGGCCGCCAGGATCAGCTTCAGCCCTGTCACACCCGCTCGTGGGCGCCCCGGATCGCCGCGCCCGGGACGGGTCTCGCGCCCTGAGCGGAAACGGCGCCAAGGACGGGCGGTGCGCCCAGGGAGGAAGCTGTGCCCAGGGCGGACGTCGGCAGTCGCCGGAGTGAGTTCGAGCTGCCCCCACCGACCTCGACGCGGCCGGCGCGGGCGCTGCTACTTCGGGGATGGTCGTCGGTCATCTGAAAGTCAGACGCGCTAACCGTAGCAGGGCCGCCGGTCGGCTCCGAAGATGCCCTCCTCAGTCGGCCGGCATGATGCCGAGAGCCTTCATTTACGCACACCGTGCCCTTACCTAACGCCGACTAGGTTATTCGCCGGCGTCCACGGAGAGACTCCATTTACACACACCATGCCCTAACCTAACGCCGACTAGGTTATCCGCCGGCGTCCACGGAGAGACTCCATTTACACACACCATGCCCTAACCTAACGCCGAGTAGGTTCCGGCGCGGTGTTCAAAGAGAGAGCCGGTCGATCTCCTCGGCCAGCGCGAAGTCGGCCCCGGTGAGGCCGCCGGCGGAGTGCGTCGAGAGCACCAGGCGCACCCTGTTCCAGCCGTGGACGAGGATGTCGGGATGGTGGTTGACCCGCTCCGCGACCTCGGCGACGCGATTTACGAAGGCGATGGCGGCGGCGAAGTCGGCGAGCTCCCAGTCACGCTCGATCGTGGCGCCGGAGCGCGACCATAGGCTGCCCTGGAGGCGGTCGGCGATCTCGCTGTCGGAGAGCTGGGCCATCGGCGAGCCTTTCTCTAGAGTCGGCGGATGCGCATCGTCAGTCTCGTCCCACACGCCACCGAGCTGCTGTTCGCGCTGGGCCTCGAGGACGAGGTTATCGCGGTCACCCACGAGTGCGACTACCCGCCGCGGGCACTCGAGCTGCCGCGTGTCACCCGCGACATCCTGCCCCCCGGTCTCGACGCCGGCGAGATCGACGCCGCCGTCCGGGAGCGCACCGCGGCGGGGGAGGCGATCTACGCGCTCGACGTCGAGGCCCTGCACGAGCTCGAACCAGACCTCATCGTGACCCAGGCGCTGTGCCCGGTGTGCGCCGTCTCCCACGACCAGGTCACCGAGGTCGCCCGTGAGCTGCCCTCCCAGCCGGAGGTCGTCTCGCTCGACCCCCACACCCTCGGGGAGGCCTTCGGCGACATCCGCACCCTCGCCCGGGCCACGGGTCGCAAGCGTGAGGGCGTCGAGCTCGTGGCGCGCTGCGCCGGGCGCATCGACCGGGTGCGGCTCGCCGTGCGCGACCGTCCCCCCCGGCGGCCGCGGGTGGCGGCGGTGGAGTGGCTGGACCCGGTGTTCGTCGCCGGCCACTGGACGCCGCAGCTGATCGATCTCGCCGGCGGCGAAGACGTCCTCGGCCTCGCCGGGGAGCCATCCCAGACGGTCACCTGGGAGGATCTCGCGACGGCGGCGCCGGAGATAGTCGTGGCGATGCCCTGCGGCTACGACGCCCCCCGGGCCCACGCCGAGGCCATGACCTACGCCGACCGGCTCGCCACCCTCGGCGCCCGCCGCGTCGTGGCGGTCGACGCCGCCGCCTACTTCTCGCGACCCGGCCCCCGCCTGGTGGACGGCCTGGAGCTGCTCGCCCACATCCTGCACCCCTCGCTGGCCCCCGCCGCGCCGTCCCCCGCTCTCGACGTGAAGCTCGACGCCGCCGCCGGCTGACGCGAAGACAGACGCGGGGAACGCGGCTCAGGCGAAGCCCGGCGCGGTCGATTGTGCCGCCACCAGGGAGCCGACGACCGCGAGCGCGGAGAGAACGGCGCAGGCGGCGAACCCGAGCGCCGGCATCCGTCGCCCGTCGGCCGCGCGGAAGGCGGCGCCGGCGAGCGCCCCGCCGATGAGCCCGCCAACGTGGTCGCCGATCGAGATCCCCGGCAGGGCGACGCTGAGGATGAGGTTGAGGATGATGAGCATCCCGATCCCCGACTGCATCACGCTGAAGCCCCTGGCGCGGAGCTCGACGGCGGCGGCGCCCATCAGCCCGAAGATCGCCCCCGAGGCGCCGAGGTTGGGGGCCGCGGTGGCCACCAAGGCGCCGCAGGCGCCGCAGAGCATCGCGGTGAAGTAGATCGTCCCGAAGCGCAGCGAGCCGATCGCCGGCTCGAGCATCAGGCCGAGGAGGTAGAGGAGGTACATGTTGAAGCCGATGTGCAGGATGTCGGCGTGGATGAAGGCGCTCGTGACGAGCTCGTAGTAGCGGTGCCCGATCGAGATGTCGGCCCGGGCGAGCCAGCCTTTTTCGACGACGCTGCCGTAGGGGGCGCCGGAGAGGGTGAACTGGCCCTGCTCGGTGAGGAACACCAGGACGTTGGCCGCGATCAGGCCGAACGTCACCCGGGGCGTCGTCGTGGCGTGGCCGGCGCGCACGACGCGGGTACGTTGCCGGGCGCACTCCGGGCAGCGCATCCCGACGGGCGTCGTCGTCATGCACTCCGGGCAGATAGGCCGTCCGCAGGAGGAGCATGAAACGCCGGTCTCGCGCGAGGGGTGGCGATAGCAGGTGGCCATGGGACGCCAGAGCGTATACGCCGGCCGCCGCGGCCACCGCCGAGCGGCACCGCGAACTGGAGTCGCAGCTTCTCGATTCCCAGGCGCATCCGCCCCTTGATCGTCCCGACAGGCGCCCCCAGCATGGCGGCGATCTCGGAGTGGCTGAGGCCGCCGTAGTAGGCGAGGCCGAGGACGCGGCTCTGCTCCGGCGGCAGGCGCCGCAGGGCGGCGTGCACCTCGCGCGCCTGGGCCCTCAGGTCGGCCTCGACGTCCGTCCGCTCACGGGCCTCGAGACTTTCGGCGACGGTCTCGTCGAGCAGCAGCACCACTCCGTCCCCGCCGCCGCGCCCCCGCCTGAGGGCGTCGACGGCGCGGTGGTGGACGATCCCGAGCACCCACGCCCGCAGACTGCCGCGCGCGCCGTCGTAGCGCTCGCCGCTGCGCCACAGCGACAGGAAGGCCTCCTGGACGACGTCCTCGGCGATGCCCCGGGTCCCGCACATGCGCAGCGCAACCAGGAGCGCGGCGCCGGCGTGGCGCTCGTAGACGACGGCGAAGGCCGCCGCGTCGCGGTCCTCGCACACCAGCCGCATGAGGTCGGCGTCGGCGAAGCCGCGCAGCAGCATCCGGCCGGTGGCCGCGGAGCGCTTGTAGCAGGCCGGTGAAAGCATGACGAATCGGTGGCACACGGATCAGGGTTCCGTGCCCGCCGCGGCCAAGCGAAGCCATCCATTGGCTTCCGCCCAGCGCTTAACCGAATACCAGAATAGTTCAGTGCGTGCGCCGCGCTACTCGCCGGTGCCGGAGGGAACCCGGGCACCGCCCACCGTGGGGCCTCCCCGCCGGGTGCCGCCGCCGGCGCGACGGCGGGCGCGCAACAAAACCAGCGCGACCCCGGCCCCGCCGCCGAGGACTACGGCGGCCGCGGGGCGCACCCAGTTGCGGGGGTCGCGCATCGACGACAGCTCCCAACCCTCGAGCTCCTCGGCCGCGAGCTCGGTGATGCTGGTCAGCGTCTCCTCGAGGCGTGCCGTCACGTCCTCCGGCGGCTCGACCGGGGTCAGGGCGCGGCGCAACAGGCCCTCCAGCCGCGGAGCGGCGTCAGTCATCGCCCTCCCCCACGATTCCCTCCAGCTGCTTGATGGCCCGATGGATCAGGACCTTCGTCGCCCCATCCGAACGGCCCAGGGCCCGGGCGATCTCGCGGTTGTCCATGCCCAGCGCGAAGCGCATGATCAGGGCCTCCCGGCGATCCTCGGAGAGGGTGCCGATGCCCGCCAGCACCTTCGCCAGCTCGTCGCGGTCCTCGACCAGCTCCTCCGTCGTGTGGGGAGCGCTCAGCGTCGTGTCGTCGTCGATCGGCGACACCGGCCGGCGGGCGCGGTCCCGGTAGAGGTTGGCGGCGAGGTTGTGGGCGATGCGGATCAGCCATGGGCGCAGCGGACGCCCCCTGGACTCGCGCTGGGCGCGCTCGAAATGGCGGTAGGCCTGCAGGAAGGTCTGCTCGGTGAGGTCCTCGGCGTCGTGGTGGTTGCCGACGCGATAGTAGGCATAGCTGTAGACGTCGCGAAGGTGCCTCCGGTAGAGCTCGGCGAACTCCTCGTCGAGCTGAGCCTTGGGCTTGGGGGCGAGCTGCTCGGCCACTCATCGCACCCTACCTCCGTCGCCCGCGCCGGCCGGCCCGGGCCACGCCGGCCCTGACCTTCGCGGCGCCCTCAGGCGGCACGGGCCTCCGGAACGGCATGGTCCTCAGACGAGCCACGGGGCTCCTCGGCTGCGGGCGAGCTCGCCCGCTCGGCGCGTCGCGGGGAGATCTCGGCCCGGGGAGCCCCGCCGAGCCACTCCCACTGCAGGCCAATGCAGGCCCAGACCCGCTTGGTGACGGCCGCCGCCAGCCCCGGCGAGACCTCGGTGACGGTCGGGAAGTCGAGCGGGGCGCCGCAGCGGATCCGCACCTTGCGCGGCCGGATCGACCAGCCCCGCCGGACGTCTTCGGTGCCGATCACCGCCACCGGGACCACCGGGGCGCCGGTTTCCAGCGCCAGGCGGCCCACCCCACGCCGTGGCGGCCCCAGCGGCCCGCGCCGCACCCGGGTCCCCTCGGGGAAGATCACGACGCAGTCGCCCCGGGCGAGGATCGCCCGGGCCGTGGCCAGGGCGTCCTCGTCGCCGGCGCCCCGATCCACGGGGAAGGCGCCGAGCGCGTTCAGCAGCCACCCCTGCAGGCGGCTGGCGAAGAGCTCGCGCTTGGCGACGTAATAGACCGGCCGCCGCGCCAGGGCGCCGATTACGAAGGGGTCGAGGAAGCTGCGGTGGTTGGCCGCCACCAGCACCGAGCCCGAGCGCGGGAGGTGCTCGGAGCCGATCCGCTCCAGCCGGAGGTAGATCCGGAAGAACGGCACCAGCACCGCCCGGGCGAGGGCGTACAGGACGGGGTTGACGCCATGCCGGCGGGCGTGGTCGCGCAGGCGCTCCAGCTGCCCGCCCGCGACAGGCGCCGTTGAGGCCGTAGTCTGCCGGCGGGCGGCCGGCTCCGAGGGCGCGGTCGTCTCGAAATCCGCGGAAGGACGGCGACGACGACGGAAGCACTCCATGATCCGGATACCCGCTTGCCCGGCGCCCGTTACAGTTCGTCGATGCCCTTCGATCGAGGTCGCACCGTCCGCGGAGCCCTCGCCGGCGTCCTGGCGGCGGCGGCCTGGGCGGCCCAGATGCCGCTCGACAAGCGGGTCTTCGGCAGCGACTTCGACGACGTCGAGCTGCTCGGCAAGGCCATCACCCGCGGCCGGGCGTGGCCGCTGGCGGGCTGGGCGCTGCACCTGCAGAACGGGGCGCTGTTCGGGGCGATCTACGCCAACCTCGCGCCCCGGGCGCCGCTGCCGTCATGGGTGCCGGGTCCCGTGGCGGCGCTGGGCGAGAACTTCGCCACCTGGCCGCTCCTCGCCATCAGCGACCGGCTGCACCCGGCGCGCGCGGAGCTGCCGGCGGCCTTCGCCAGCCCCCGCGCCCTGGCGCAATCCACCTGGCGGCACCTGCTGTTCGGTGTGGTCCTGGGCGAGCTCGAGCGGCGGCTCAACGCGCCCGAGGAGATCGAGAGGCCGGACTACCTGCGGGACGTGTCCTCCAACGGGCACGGGCGGATCGAGCACCTCGCGGCTGCCCGCTGAGCGCATTCCCGGGCCACAGACGGCGACGCCCGCAACCCCGGAGACGGGCGAGGAGAACAAAGCCGACGGCCGGGATCGAACCGGCGACCCCTCGCTTACAAGGCGAGCGCTCTGCCAGCTGAGCTACGTCGGCGGGTCCCTCGATGCCGGATGGTACCGCCGCGACCGCCTCGCTCCCGATTCCGGCGCCACCGGGAACATATCGGCCCCCGATATAATCTCGTGGCGTGACCATCGGCTCCGACGCGCGACGCTTCCCCGACGACGCCCTCGTACCCCCGGACCCCCGTCCGCGGGACGGCGGCGAGCGACGGCTGCGCGACTTCACGACCTCCCGCCGCGTCCTGCTGCTGTCGCTGCTCTGCGTCCCGCTCGGGAGCGCCGTCACGTTGCTGGCGCTCGGCCTCCTGGATCTGATCGGCCTGATCACCCACCTCGTATACACCGGCGCCCTCTCCAGCACCCTGGCTCCGCCGGACACCAGCGTCCTTGGCCCCTTCAGCGTGCTCGTCCCAGTCGCCGGCGGACTGATCGTCGGGCTCATGGCCCGCTGCGGCTCGGAGCGCATCCGCGGGCATGGGATCCCGGAGGCGATAGAAACGATCCTCCTACGCGGCAGCCGCATGGAGCCCCGCCTCGCCGTCCTCAAGCCGGTCTCCAGCGCCATCAGCATCGGCACCGGCGGCCCCTTCGGCGCCGAGGGGCCGATCATCGTCACCGGCGGGGCCGCGGGGAGCATTCTCGGTCAGCTCCTGCACCTGACGGCCGCCGAGCGGCGCTGCCTGCTCGTCGCCGGCGCCGTCGCCGGCATGACCTCGGTCTTCGGCACCCCCGTCGCCGCCGTCCTGCTCGTCGTCGAGCTGCTCCTCTTCGAGTGGCGCCCGCGCTCGATGATCCCCGTCGCGCTCGCCGCCTGCGCCGCCGAGGTCGCCCGCGAAGCGCTCGCCGGCGCCGGCCTGCTGCGGGCGGCGCCGCTGTTTCCGATTTCCGCCCACGCCGCCCTGCCGTCGGTGGCCGTCGCCGGGGCGATCCCGATCGGGCTCGCCTGTGGCGCCCTCGCCTGGCTGATGACCCGCTGCGTCTACGGCGCCGAGGACCTCTTCGGGCGCCTGCCCCTGCACTGGATGTGGTGGCCCGCCCTCGGCGGCGTCGTCGTCGGCATCGGCGGACTGATCGACCCCCGCGCCCTCGGAGTCGGCTACGACACGATCGGCGCCGAGCTCGCCGGCCGCCTCGCCCTCGGCACCCTCGCCGTCCTGCTCGTCGTCAAGCTCTCCATCTGGGCCGTCGCGCTGGGGTCGAATACCAGCGGTGGCATCCTCGCGCCGCTGCTCATGCTCGGCGCCGCCCTCGGCGGCCTGCTCGGCGGAGTCCTGCCCGGGGCCGGCGACGGGACCTGGGCGCTCTTGGGGATGGCCGGGGCGATGGCCGGCGTGATGCGCTCCCCCTTCACCAGCATCGTCTTCGCCCTCGAGCTGACACATGACGTCTCCGCGCTCCTCCCCCTGCTGCTGGTCTGCACCGTCGCGCATCTCCTCAGCGTCCTCACCCTGGGCCGCTCGATCCTCACCGAGAAGGTCGCCCGGCGCGGCTACCACGTCCTGCGCGAGTACGAGGTCGATCCCCTGCACGCGCTATTGGTCAGGGACGTCATGGGCACCGACCCCCTCACCGTCACAACGGACACCGCCGTGGCCGCGCCGGCAATGAACCTTAGTCGCGACGAAGATCTCTTGCGGCTGGACGAGCAGCCGCGAGAGGGAGCTCCCGCTCACACGCCGCTCGTGGCAAGGCCACACGAGACCCTGCGCGAGGTGGCCGACAGGATGCTCGCCACCGGGCACGCCGTGCTGCCCGTCGTCGACGGCGCCGACCCGCCCCGGCTCGTCGGGCGGGTGAGCCACCTCGACCTGCTCCAGGCACACCAGCGGCTGCTGATCGAGGAGCGCCACCGCGAGCGACCACTCGCGCCCCGGCTGAGGGGTAGCGTCGGCAGGCTCCTCACGACCCGCGAATCCGTGCAGTGAGCGGCGCGACGCCGGCGGGCGAGGACAATGAGAAGCCGTGAGCATCACGACGCCGGCATACGGCTGGGAGCCGTGAGCGTCACGACGCCGGCATACGGCTGGGAGCCGTGAGCATCACGACGCCGACATACGGCGGGAGACGGGAGCGATGAGCCCCTCCCGGCCGGCGCTCGCCGACGAGGACTACCGCCGCCTGCTCGCCTTTCGCAGCGAGCTGCGTGACTTCCTGCGCTGGAGCGAGGAGGCCGCCCACGACGCCGGCCTCACCCCGGCGCTGCATCAGCTCCTGCTCGCCGTCCGCGGACACCCCGCCCCCGAGGGCCCGACCGTCGGCGACGCCGCCCGTGCCCTGCACATCCGCCACCACAGCGCCGTCGAGCTCGCCCAGCGCGCCGAGACCGCCGGGCTGCTGCGCCGCGAACGCGACCCCGAAGACCAGCGCACGCTGCACATGCAGCTGACGCCCCTCGGACGCAACCGCCTGGAGGCGTTGACCCGCCAGCACCTCCCCCGCATCGCTGCGCTCGCCGGGGCCCTCGACCGAGTCGTCGACCTCCAGCCACGGGCTGGCCAGCCAGCCAGTATCATCGGGTGACGCGAGCCGGCGCAGGCGCATCCCGCCGGCGCAGGCGCATCCGGGACGGCGAACAGGAGGTCGACATGAAGACGGCGAGCGAGCTCGACGAGGTGCTGGTCACCGAGGAAGAGCACTGGATAGACGGTCCACCCCACGAGCTCTTCGGCCGGCTGCGCCGGGAGTGCCCGGTGCACTTCACGAAGAGCATCAGCGAATTCCCCGAGGAGGAGGGCTTCTGGTCGGTGACCCTCCAGGACGACATCCACACCGTCAGCCGCGACTGGCAGACCTACTCCTCGGAGCTCGGGGGCATCACGATCGTCTCGGCGATCTTCCCCCCGGAGCTGATGCGGGCGATGTTCATCGGCATGGACCCGCCCAAGCACGACCGCGTCAAGGCGCTCTTCCAGGCCGGCTTCACGCCGAAGCGGATAGCGGCCCACGAGCCCGCGATCCGCGAGATCGTGCGCGGCGTCCTCGACCGCCTCGACGGACGCGAGACCTGCGACCTCGTCGACGACGTCGCCCAGCCGGCGGTGTCGCGCGTGATCGGCAGCTTCATGGGGATCCCCGAGGAGGACGACGCGATCTGGGCGCGGCTGATGAACGCGACGCTCGGCGCCAACGACCCCGACCTCAACCCCGGCGGCATCGAGGGCGCCGTGCAGCGCGACGTGCCCGAGATCTTCGAGCGCTGCGGGCGCATGATCAAGGAACGCCGGGAGCACCCCACAGACGACCTCACGAGCGTCCTCGTGAACGCCGAAGTCGACGGCCAGCGCCTGGAGGAACACGAGATCGTGATGGGCTTCTTCCTGCTCGTCGCCGCCGGCAACGACAGCACCAAGGCGACCTACTGCAGCGGCATGCGCGCCCTGCTGAGCGACCCCGAGCAGCGCCGGCTGCTGCTCGAGGACCCCGCCCTCATCCCCGGCGCCGTCGAGGAGTCGCTGCGGATGTTCCCCGCCTTCGCCCACTTCCGCCGGACCGCGACCCGCGACACCGAGCTCGGCGGCCAGCCGATCCGGGAGGGCGAGAAGGTCGTCATGTGGTACGTCTCATCCGGCCGCGACGAGAGCCGCTACGAGAACCCCGACCACTTCGACGTCCGACGCAACCCCGAGCACCAGGCCTTCGGCGCCGGCGGACGGCACTTCTGCCTCGGCACGGCCCTGGCGCGGCTGGAGCTGAGGGTCCTCTTCGAGGAGACCCTCGCCCGCTTCCCCGAGATGGAGATCGCCGGCACCCCCGTGCCGGTGCTCTCGCCGTTCATCAACCAGCTCAAGACGCTGCCGGTGCGGCTCGCGCCGTAGGCGACGCCCCCCGGCCGTCGGTGGGACCGGCCGTCAGTGGAGCACGTGTTCGAGGAGGTTGCCGACTTCGTGGACCACGCCGCCGACGAGGCCGCCTTCGGACTTACCGCTGGGGGCGCCCTGGGATTCGCCGCCGCCGGAGCCGGTTTCATCGCTGCCGGCACCCGAGCCCGTCGAGCCGGAGCCTTCCGTTCCCGAGCCCGTGGCGCCCGAGCCGGATGACCCGCTGTCCGTGCCCGTGCCGGAGCCCGCCGCTTCGCTGCCCGAGCCCCCGGCCGGCTGGGCTTCGGCCGCCCCGCCCGAGGCGCCTTCGCCGGCGCTGCCGGCGCCCGCGGCTGAGCCGACCGGGCTCTGCTGGGCCCCGCCCGTCGCGCCCTGACCGCTCGGCGCGCCGGTGCCCGACCCGCCCGACGACGACGGACTCTGGGTGCCCGTCGGAACCGTCACCGAGACCGTGCGGCGCTGGGTCGGCGAGACCGCTTCGGGAGCCGGAGCCGGCGTGCCGGCGCGGGGGCGACCAACGGTCGACGCCGGCGTCGAGGGACCGCCGATGCTCACCAGCTTTCTCTTCCCGCCGGCCGCGTGCCTGCGTCGAGCGCCGGGGATGCGAACCGATCGATGCGACCCCGAAACGGCATCTCCATGCCGGTGCACCGTGGACCGAACGACCGGTGCGTGCTCCGAGCGCCCCGAGGCCGCCAGCCGAGACGTCGACGGATGCCGTCTTTCCGAGCCCTGCAGATGGACCACCGCCCCCGTGATCAGCGTCCCAGCGGTAAGCGCCACGGCGCCGCCCTTGACGAGCAGGCCGCCGATGCCGCCGCCGACGCCCAGACTCCCTCCGATGCTCCCGCCCAGGCCGGCCGCTCCCCCGGCACCGGCGGCGCCGCCTACGCTCGCGGCGCCCCCAGCCCCCGCGGCGCCCCCAGCCCCCGCGGCGCCCCCAGCCCCCGCGGCGCCCCCAGCCCCGGCCGCACCCCCAGCTCCGGCGGCGCCACCCGCGGCAGCGCCTCCGATGGCTTCCGGAGAGCCGCCTGACCGCGATGCCTGTTCGGCTCTGCCGGCGATCCAGCCGAGCAGCGGGGGCGGGGTGAGCGCGGTGATGGCGGTCCTCAGCGTCACCCTCGCCCTGTAAAGCAGGCCGCGGACGGCGCCGTCGGTGATGCCGAGGTCGTTGGCGACCTGCTCGTGGCTGTCGCCGCCGACGGCGGTGCGCACGATCACCTCGCGCTGGAGCTCCGGCAGGGCGGCTACCTCGGAGAGCGCCTCCCGCATGACCAGGCCTTGCTCGACGTCGCCGAAGCTGGCCCCGGCGAAGAGCAGGGGATCGGAGAGCCGCTCGCGTTCGCGGACGGCGTCGCGGACGGCGTTGACGGCCGTGTTGTGCACCACCCGGTAGAGCCAGGCTTTGATGTCCCGTACCTCGGCGCCGTTGTTCAGCGCGACCCAGGTCTTCAGAAAGGCCTGCTGCAGGACGTCCTCGGTGCGCGCCTCGGGCAGCGACAGCCGCCGGCAGTAGGCAAGGAGCGGCTTGCGGTAGCGCAGGACGAGTGCCTCGAAGGCCCGTTCGTGCCCCTCCCGGGCGAACGCGAGCAGGCGCTCGTCCGATTGCGTCGCCAGCAAACGGGTTGAGATTCCTGGACTCATAGGCCACGGGCGCTCCACGCCGAGTCGGAGTTCCACAACGACCCTCCCGGCCGACGCCCACCATCCTTTCGTCTCTTTCGACACCCTACACCGTCCGACCTCACGCGCGGTGGACGAATAGGCAGCCCGAGACGGCCGGCTGCGGAGCCGGCCAGCGGTCTGCGGGATGCGGTGGGCCTCGGTCTGAAGAACCGGCCCGGGGCGACCCGCCAGGATGGGCCGCCCCGGGACCGTGGTGCACGCGAGACCCAGTCCGCCACCGGAGGATGGAGCGCCGGCGGCGGCCTCTGAGAGCGGGCTCCTCGCGTATCTGGTTCTTGGCCCTATGTGTAGGACGCCTCTGAGACACCCCCGGACGGCAAAGCTCACGGCGACTCGCCAGCCCGCCACAAGGGACGCGGGGAAACATGACGAACTCGCGAGGGGCGAAGCGGCCGCGGGCACCAGCGAGGCTGACACCGGACAGGCGACGCTGACACCCACAGGCGAGGCTGGCACTCAACAGGCGAGGCTGACACCCAACAGGCGAGGCGGCCACCGGACAGACGGGCGGCCGCCAAAGGCGGGGCGAGAGGCGGTCTCGGCTCAGGCGGCGACCGCCCGCGCCTGGAGGTGGGCGCCGACCTTGCGCTTGACCCGCTGGAGGGCGTTGTCGACGGTCTTGGTGTCGCACTCCAGGCGCTCCCCGACCTCCTCGTAGGAACAGCCGTCGAGGTAGAGCGAGAGCACCCGGCTCTCGAGCTCGGAGAGCGCCGTCGAGAGGCAGCCGACGAGCGAGCGGAGCTCCTCGGAGGAGATGACCTGGCTGATCGGGTCGTGCACCGCCGGGCCCGGCAGCACCTGGTCGAGGGTCGGCATCTCCTCGCCCCCCGCCGCCGGCGTGGAGGAGAACGAGACGTACTGGTTCAGGGGGGTGTGCTTGTTGCGGGTCGCGGTCTTGACGGCGGTGATGATCTGGCGGGTGATGCAGAGCTCGGCGAAGTTGCGGAAGCTCGACTCCCGGTCGGAGCGGAAGTCGCGGATCGCCTTGTAGAGGCCCACGAGGCCCTCCTGGATGAGATCGTCGGAGTCGCCTCCGGCGAGGAAGTAGGAGGAGGCCTTGAGCCTCACGAAGCCGTGGTAGCGGCGGACGAGACGGTCATAGGCCGCCCGATCGCCCTGTTTCGCCAAGGCGATCAGAAATCCATCTTCGACCTTGACCTCAGATTGAGGGTTACTGGAGATACGTGCCACGAGCATGGTCCCTTTCCGGTTCCGCCCACGGGCGGGTCCGTTCGCTCAGTGGCGCACTCCTCCCCCGGCGCCAACGACTATTAAGTTTTCCGACCCCACCGATGGGTCAAGGTCAGGTTTAGCCTTACAGGCGGGAGGTTCGCATAGTTATGGAGCGTTGTCAAGGGTTCGATCGCGGTCGTGCAAGATCTCGTACAAGAGCGCCGACGCCGCCGCCGCGACGCCGAGCGACTCGATGCGCCCCCGCAGCGGCAGCGAGACGAGCTGGTCGCAGACCGAGGCCACCCGGGGGCGCAGGCCGCGGCCCTCGCTGCCGAGCACCAGGACGACGCCGCCGCCGTAGTCGGGGCGGTCGTAGGGGACCGTCGCCGTCCCCGTCTCGGGGGCGCTGGCACCGTAGCTCCAGCAGCCCGCCTCCCGAGCCCCGAGGAGGAAGTCGGCGAGGTTGCGCACCCGCGCCACCCGGAGGTGCTCGACGGCGCCCGCCGAGGCCTTGCAGACCGCCGGCGTGACCTCCACGGCGCGGCGCTCGGGGATCACGACCCCGCTGGCCCCGGCGCACTCGGCGGTGCGGCAGATCGACCCCAGGTTCTGCGGGTCCTGGACCTGGTCGAGGGCGACCACCAGCGGCGACTCCCCGGCCAGCAGCTCCTCGGGGTTCGCGTAGGGGTAGCCGCCGACCTCGGCGCAGATCCCCTGGTGCGCCGCCGAGCCGCTGCGACGCTCGATCTCCTCGGCGGACTTCACCCGCACCCCGGCCTTCCGCAGCCACGGCTCGCGGGCCGCGCCCGAGGTCGCCCAGATCTCGCCGACGGTGTGCGCCCGGCGGCCGCGCAAAGCCTCCCGGACGGGGTTGCGGCCGTATAGGATCACGGCACCCAGCGCCCTGCCCGCCGGTCGCGGCAGTGGAGAATCACGGCACCCAGCCCCCTGCCCCTGCTTCTGCCCGCCGGTCGCGGCCGTGGAGAATCACGGCACCCAGCCCCCTGCCCCTGCTTCTGCCCGCCGGTCGCGGCCGTGGAGAATCACGGCACCCAGCCCCCTGCCCCTGCTTCTGCCCGCCGGTCGCGGCCGTCGAGGATCGCGCCGCGCTCCACCGGCGCCGGCGACGTACCCTCTGAAGCGTCCTCGGCCGCCCGGCGATCACCGGACCAGCCGTATCAGCTCTGGCCCCTCGGGGCCGTCGCGGATCTCCCAGTCGAGACCCCTGAGCTGCTCGCGGAGCTCGTCGGCGCGCTTGAAATCCCGCTCCCCCCGGGCCCGCTCGCGCTCCGCCAGGAGGGCGCTCGCCCGCTCGTCGATCGCCCCGGCGTCGACGGTGGCGCCGACGGCCTGCATGTCGCCCATGCCCAGCACGCCGAGCATCTCGCGCAGATCGGCGTCGCCCACGGTCTTGGCGACGCGGCGGTTGGCCTCCCGCACCCACTCGAACAGCGCCGCCAGCGCCTTCGGCGTGTTGAAGTCGTCGGCGAGCGCCGCGAAGAACGCATCCCTGTGGCGAGTCATGTCCGCCGGGCTCGGCGCGCCCGGGCTCAGAGCGCGCAGTGCCTCGCGAATGCGGTACACCCGGCGCTCGGCATCGTGGATCTCCGCCACCGAGAACGCCAGCGGCTGACGGTAGTGGCCGGATATCAGGTACATCACGACCGTCTGCGCCGCGTGGCGCCCAGACTCGCCGGGCATCTCCAGCACCTCGTGCAGCAGCGCGATGTTGCCCACCGACTTTGCCATCTTCTCGCCGGTGAGCTGGATCATGCCGTTGTGCATCCAGATCCGCGCCAGCTCGGCCCCGCGCGCCGCGCGGGTCTGGGCGGCCTCGTTCTCGTGATGTGGAAACACCAGATCCGAGCCCCCGCCGTGGATGTCGAATTCGACGCCCAGCAGCTCCTCGGCCATCGCCGAGCACTCGATGTGCCAGCCGGGACGGCCAGAGCCCCAGGGCGAGGGCCATGACTTGTCCTCTCCAGGCTTTTCCGCCTTCCACAGCGCGAAGTCGAGCGGATCGTCCTTGCGATCCGCTCCCTCGACGCCCTCACCCTGATCCATGTCCTCGATCCGGCGGTGCGACAGCGAGCCATAGCCAGGGTCGGAGCGCACCCGAAAGAAGACGTCGCCCTCGCGCGAATAGGCGTGGTCGGCCTCGACCAGGCGCTCGATGTACTCGACGATCGGGCCCATCGTCGCCGACGCCAGCGGCTCGTGGTCAGGGCGGCCGAGCCCGAGCAGGCTGGTGTCCCGGATGTAGTCGCCGGTCTTTTCAGCCGCGAGGTCCACGCTTGTCATCCCCGCGTCGAGCGCGGCCGCGTAGATCTTGTCGTTGACGTCGGTGACGTTGATCACCAGCGTCGTCTCCAGCCCCTCGTGCTCGAGGAAGCGCTTGAGCAGGCTGAACACCACGAACGGCCGGGCGTTGCCGATGTGGATGCGGCTGTAGACCGTTGGACCGCAGGCGTAGATGCCGACCTTCCCGGGGTCGCGCGGGTCCAGCGGCATCACCTCGCCGCTGCGCGTGTCATGCAGACGTATCTCGCGCATCGCCGTGGAGAGTAACTCGTACTACCGCTCGCGCAGGCTCGCCACCGCCAGCGCCGCCGCCCCCTCGCCGCGTCCGACGAAGCCCATCCCCTCGCCGGTGGTGGCCTTGACGTTGACGTGGCTCACCGGCAGTTCCAGGGCCTGTGCCAGGCGCTGGCGGATCTCGTCGCGATGGGGGCCGACGCGGGGGGCCTCCATGACGATCGTGCAGTCCACGTTCTCGATCTCCAGGCCCGCCGCGATCACGAGGGTGACGACCGTGCCGAGCAGCGCCAGGGAGTCGGCGTCGCGGTAGCGCTCGTCGTCGTCGGGGAAGTGCTCGCCGATGTCCCCCAGCCCGGCGGCGCCGAGGAGGGCGTCGATGACGGCGTGTGTCAGGACGTCGGCGTCGGAGTGTCCCTCGAGACCCCGGTCGTGCGCGATCTCGACGCCGCCGAGCACCAGACGGCGGCCCTCGGCGAAGCGGTGGCTGTCGTAGCCGATGCCCCCGCGGCTCATCGCCGGCGTCCGCCGAACCCGAGCAGACGGTTCCCGGCGAGCGCCCTCCCGGTTTCCGCGGCCGGGCTCATCGCACCGCGGCCCCGATCGGCTCCAGCCGGCGCCGGCGGCGCTCGAAGACGCAGAGCTCGCCGATCCCGAGGCCGTCGAGCAGCTCCAGCGCCCGGTCGTAGTCGGCGCCGACGTCCTCCGGCCGGTGGGCGTCGCTGGAGAGGGCTATCGGCGCGCCGACCTCGACGCACATCTGCAGGAACGCCGGCGCCGGATAGATCTCCTGGGCGGGCTTGCGCAGCCCAGCCGTGGAGACCTCGACGGCGATGCCCGACTCGGCGATCGCCTCGATCGCGGGCTCGTAGTAGCGGCGCAGGTCGCCCTCGGGTCGAGGGCGGTCGGCTCCCCAAATCTTGACCAGGTCGGGGTGGGCGAGGATGTCGAAGAGGCCGCTGCGGGCCGCCTCGGCGAGCGTCTGGAAGTACCGCCCCCAGATCTCGTGGGCGCTGCGGCCGGACTTCCAGATCCCCCACGACTCCATGTCGAGCGCCTCGTCGCGCAGGAAGTGGACGGAGCCCACGACGTAGTCGAAGTCGTGGGCCTCCAGCAGGTTCGCCATCCGGTCCTCGGTGCCCGGCACGAAGTCGGCCTCGATGCCCAGCCGCAGGTCGGTCTGCTCGCGCACGAAGGCGCAGTAGGCCTCGAGGTCGTCGCGGGCGAATTCCTGCCACAGCGGGTGCCGCCAGACGTTCAGGGCGTCCCGGAAGCGGTAGACGTGCTCGGAGACGCCGAGCTCCTCGATGCCGCGCTCCTCGGCCGCCTCCCGGAAGCGCTCGACGTTTGCCTGCGTGAAGTGCTTCTCGGGCGTCGCCCCGAGCTCGTCGGGGCGCAGGTGCAGGTGGTAGTCGCTGAGCATCGCGCAGGATTCAAGCAGGCCGGCGCACAAGGAGCGTAGCCGGTGCTCCACCCGGGAGCGCTCAGACGGGGCGACGTCCGAGCAGCATCTCGGCGACGTGCAGGTCGAGCTCCGTCGTCACCTTGAGGTTCTCGCGCGGCGCCGGCACCACCCGCACCCGGCCCCCGATGCGCTCCACGAGCCAGGCGTCGTCGGTCGCCTCGGCCAGCACCTCCTCGGGGACGTCCAGCGCGCGCGTCAGGGCGTCGCGGCGGAAGACCTGCGGCGTCTGCACCGCCCACAGCTGGGAGCGGTCGAGGGTCTCCCGCACCAGCCGATCGGCGTCGACCCGCTTGACGGTATCCGTGACCGGGGCCGCTGCGATCGCCCCGGCGACCCCGCCGCCCGCGGGTGCCTCGCCGGCCGCGGCGGCACCGCCTGTCAAGTCGGCCCCGCCTGCCACGTCGGCGTCATCGACCCCGCCGGGGCCTGCGGCGTCCAGCACCGCCTCGATCAGCTCCCGGCTGACCAGCGGCCGGGCCGCGTCGTGGACGAGGACGAGCTCCGACGCCGGCCCCCGGCCGCTCGCGGCGAGCGCGAGGCGCACCGACTCCGAGCGGACCGCGCCACCGACGACGCCGAGCAGGCGATCCGCGGCGGCGAGCCCACCGAGTGATGCGACGGCCTCATCGGAAGGCGCCCAGACCTCACCGGGCAGCCCAACCACGGTGCCGGGCGGCTCGCCGTCGCTGGCCGGCAGCGCCACCACGACGCGCTCGATCGCCGGCGTCGCGAGGATCGTGTCCAGGCTCCACGCCAGCAGCGGACGGCCGGCGAGCTCGACGAGCGCCTTGGGGCCGCCTGACCCAAGGCGCTCGCCGCGGCCCGCCGCGACGATCAGGGCAACCGCCAACCGCGCTACTTGGCTGCCGCGAGCTGGCTGGAGGCCGAGGTGGCGAGCAGCTCGTCGAGATACGTCTCGGCCTCTTCCTCGTCCTTGTCCAGCGCGTACATCAGCTCCGAGGCGAGGATCTTCTTGGCCCGGGTGAACATCTGCTTCTCGCCCGTCGAGAGGCCCTTTTCGGTCTCCCGCAGCGCCAGGTTGCGCACCACCTCGGCGAGCTCGTAGATGTCTCCCGTCTTGATCTTGTCGCGGTTGTGCTTGAACCGGCGGTTCCAGTTCTTGGGCATCTCGGAGACCTCGTCTTCGAGCACCGCCAGCACCTTCTTGACGGTTTCCTCGTCGATCACGCGGCGCAATCCGGCGATGCCCGCGTTTTCGGTGGGGACCTTCACGGTCATGTCGTTGTGAAGGATCTTGATCGTCAGGTACTCGCGGCACTCGCCGAGGACCTCCATCTCTTCCTTGCAGAGGATCTTGCCCGCGCCGTGGTGGGGGTAGACCACGTGATCGCCGAGCTCGAACTCGATGCACTCCACTTCGGCGACGACGTCGAGGTCGTCTTCGATCAGCTCCGCTTCGATTGTCTGGGGGGAAATGATGATCCTCCTTTGTCGGGGAAAGAGGCCGGCCTGGGGGCCCGGCCCACGTCATGTCTGCAGGTAGCGGTCCACGAGGTTGATCTCCTGTAGGCGGCGAAGGCCCTCGCGGATGTCCTTCGCCCGGATCTCGCCGACGCCCTCGACCGCCTCGAGGTCGGCGTCGGTCGCGGCCAGCAGCTCGTCGAGGCCGCCGAACTCCTTGACCACCTCGCCCACGACCAGCTTCGGCAGCCGCGGGATGCGCGCCAGGATGCGGTAGCCCCGTGGCGCGACGGGATAGTCCAGGGTGTTCAGCTTGCGGTCGTAGCCCAGCAGCTCGGCCAGACGCCCGAAGTCCAGCAGGTCCTGGTGGGGCAGGCGACCCACCTGCTCCAGCGCCGAGGCGAAGGCCTCGTCGGAGTACCCCGCCAGGTAGTCCTGGACGAGCGCCGCCTTTTCCGCCGCCGTGCCGATCATCGTCTCCTCGAGCTGCATCTCGATCAGCCGCCCCTCGGTGCCCAGCTCCACGATGTAGCGCTCGATCTCGACCGCCATCCGCGTCACCAGCTCCGAGCGCTGGAGGACCGTGAGGACGTCGTGGAGCGTCACACCTCCCTCGAACTCCAGGGCCGTCAGACGCGTCGAGACCTGGTCCAGGCGGGTCCGGTATTTCTCGAGCGTCGCCAGCGCCTGGTTGGCCTTGGCCAGGACGATCGGGATGTCCTCGAGGATGCACTTGTTGCCGTCCACGTACAGCGAGACCACCTCGCGGCGCTGGGAGATCGCGATCACCAGCGCCTCGGTCTGCTTGGAGAAGCGCTCCGCCGTGCGATGGCGGGTGCCCGTCTCGTGGGTCAGGATCGTCGGGTCCGGCATCAGCTGGACGTTGGCCATCGCGATCTTCGTCGCGTTGGCGTTGAGCACGATCGCGCCGTCCATCTTCGCCACCTGGTAGAGGAAGGCCGGGCTGTAGTCGATGTCCAGCTTGATCCCCCCCGAGAACAGGAAGCTGAGGTCGTCGGGTTCGCCGATCACGATCAGCCCGCCCGTGTGGGCGTGGAGGATGTTCTCCATCCCTTCCCGCAGCGCCGTCCCCGGCGCCACCATCTCCAGTGCCTTGACCAATCCCGGCTCCGGGCGTCCTGCAGTGTCTAAGTCTTCCCCGGATCTTGATGGCACCAGAGGGGATTTTACGGCATTTAGCCGCCGTTTAGCGCCACCTCAGACCCCGCACCGTTAGGCGCCATGCGGCGAGCGGCGACGTAGGCGTCATGCGGCGACGCGGGCGGGCCTCGCGCGGCGGGCGCGGGCCGTCATGCCGCGACGCGGGCGGGCTTCGCGCGGCGGGCGCGGGGCGTCGCGGCGGCGTCGGGCAGGGCCTGGGCCAGCGCCTCGCGCAGCGTGCGCACCTCGCACGCCCCCGAGCCGCTGCCGGCCGGTGCGAGCACCTCGCCGAGGCCGTGCCGCGCCGCCTCCTGCAGGCGCCGCTCGGGATGCCCCACCCAGCGCAGCTCGCCCGTCAGGCCGAGCTCGCCGAAGCACGCCCGCGGGGCGCCCCGCAGCGGCAGCCCGGCGCTGGCGCTCGCCACGGCCAGCGCCACCGCCAGGTCCACCCCGGGCTCGTCCACCCGCACCCCGCCGACGACGTTGACGAAGACGTCGGCGGGTGGGCGGGTTCCCATCCCCATGCGGCCGTGACGCCCGAGAATCGCAAGCACCAGCGCCAGACGGTTGCGGTCGATGCCCGACGCCACCCGCCGGGGCTGCTCGAGCTCGGAGGGCGCCACCAGCGCCTGGACCTCGACCAGCAGCGGCCGCGAGCCCTCCATCGCCGCCAGCATCACGCTGCCCGGCGCCCGCGTCGCCTCCGCCACGAACCGCGCCGAGGCGTCCAGGACCTCGACGAGACCGCCCTGGCGCATCTCGAAGAGGCCCGTCTCGTTGGTCGAGCCGAAACGATTCTTCAGCGCCCGCAGCTCCCGGTAGGGCCGCTCGCGCTCGCCCTCGAACTGCAGCACGCAATCCACCAGGTGCTCGAGCACCCGGGGCCCCGCGAGGGCGCCCTCCTTGGTGACGTGGCCGACGAGGATCACCGCGATGCCGCGCGCCTTGGCCAGCTCCATCACCTGGGCCGCCACCTCGCGCACCTGGCCGACCGACCCCGGCGCCCCGCCGAGGTCGGCGCTGCGCAACGTCTGCACCGAGTCGATCACGCAGGCCTCGGGCTGCTCGGCGGCGAGCACGTCGAGCACCGTCTCCAGCTCGGTCTCCGCCACGATCGGCACCCGCAGCGCGGGCCGGGTGGGATCGAGGTCGATCCGCTCGGCCCGCAGCCGGACCTGCTCGGCGGACTCCTCGGCGCTCACGTACAGCGTGCGCCGGCCCGCCCCGGCGAGATGCCCGAGCACCATGTTCGTCAGCGTCGACTTGCCGATGCCTGGGGCGCCGCCGAGCAGCACCAGCGAGCCGGGCACCAGCCCGCCGCCGAGCACCCGGTCGAGCTCGCCGATGCCCGTCGACAGCCGCGCCACCGGCGTCGCCCCGACGTCTGACAGCGCCACCGGCACGGGGGTGTCCGCCGGCGCCCGCCGCGAGGCGCCCGCCGTCGCCCTGGCGGCGCCGCCCCTGCGCCCGGCGGCGCCCCCCGCCGACGGCCGCGCGGCGCGCTCCTCGACGAGCGTGTTCCACGCCCCGCAGCCGGGGCAGCGCCCGTGCCACTGGGCCGACCCCAGCCCACACTCCGAGCAGACGTGAGCGGCGGCGCGAGAGACCATCCGCCCAGGCTACGGGCCGACGCGGACGACGCTGCGCCCGCGACCCGGGATCCGCGGCCGGGCCGATTCCGGACTCACCGCCGAGCCGACCCCGGACTCGCCTCCAGACCGACCCTGGACTCGCCGCCGGGCCGACCCCGGATCCGCCGCCGGCCGCTACTCGGCGTCGGCCGGCTCGGCCGGCTCGTCGCCTACGTGGGCTTCCTCACCGGCGCCGTCCTCGCCCGCGGGCAGGCCCTCGCCGCCGCCGGAAAGCCCGTCATCGCCGGAGCCGCCCTCGGCAGCGGCGCCGACGCCGACCGGCGTCTTCTGCTTCTTGGGCTGGACGATCGTGAGGTGCACCTCGCCCTCCTCGCCCTCCTTGGCGGGGTCGACGACGACGGTCGCCCCGGGCACGACCTGCTCGCGCAGGACGAAGTCGGCGAGCGGGTCCTCGATGTAGCGCTGGATCGCGCGGCGCAGCGGCCGGGCGCCCATCGCCGGGTCCCAGCCCTTCTCGACGAGCATTTCCTTCGCCGGGTCGGACAGCTCGAGCTGCAGCTCGCGTTCGGCCATCGACTCCCGGATCCGCAGCAGCAGGAGCTCGACGATCTGCTTGATTTCGTCCTTGCCGAGCTTGTGGAAGACGATGACGTCGTCGATCCGGTTCAGGAACTCGGGCCGGAAGGCCTTCTTGAGCTCGCCCATGATGCGGTTCTTCATGTCGTCGTAGGTGATCCCGGTCTCGTCGTCGGAGACCGCGAAGCCCAGCGGCGTGTTGCGCGCGATCTCCTGGGCCCCGATGTTCGACGTCATGATCACGATCGCGTGGCGGAAGTCCACGGTGCGCCCCTGGGCGTCCGTCAGGCGGCCGTCCTCGAGGATCTGCAGCAGGATGTTGAAGACGTCGGGGTGGGCCTTCTCGATCTCGTCGAGCAGCAGCACGCAGTAGGGCTTGCGGCGCACCGCCTCCGTCAGCTGGCCGCCCTCGTCGTAGCCGATGTAGCCCGGGGGCGAGCCGACCAGTCGCGAGACGGCGTGCTTCTCCATGTACTCCGACATGTCGATCCTGACCATCGCGTCCTCGTCGCCGAAGAGGAACTCGGCGAGCGTCCGCGCCAGCTCGGTCTTGCCGACGCCGGAGGGGCCGAGGAAGATGAACGAGCCCGTCGGGCGCTTGGGGTCCTTCAGACCCGCCCGGGAGCGGCGGATCGCCTTGGAGATGACCTCGACGGCGGGGTGCTGGCCGATGACGCGCTTGTGGAGCTCCTCCTCCATCCGCATCAGCTTCTGGGTCTCGGCCTCGGTGAGCTTGAAGACGGGGATCCCGGTCCACATGGAGACGATTTCCGCGATCTCCTCTTCGCCGATCGCGGGGCGGTCGGCGGTCTCGCCGGCTTCCCACTCTTCCTCGAGCTCGCGCTTGCGGTGGGTCAGCTTGCGCTCCTTGTCGCGCAGCGCCGCGGCCTTCTCGAACTCCTGGGCCTCGATCGCCGACTCCTTCTCGCGCCGGGTGCTCTCGATTTCCTCCTCCAGCTCGCGGTTGGCGGGCGGGGACGTCAGCGACTTGATGCGCATCCGCGAGGCCGCCTCGTCGATCAGGTCGATCGCCTTGTCCGGCAGGAAGCGGTCGGAGATGTAGCGGTCGGCGAGTTCCGCCGCGGCGCGCAGGGCGTCGTCGGTGATCTGGACCTTGTGGTGCTGCTCGTAGCGGTCGCGCAGGCCGCGCAGGATCTCCACGCTCTGGTCGATCGAGGGCTCCTCGACGCGGATCTGCTGGAAGCGGCGCTCCAGGGCGGAGTCGCGCTCCAGGTACTTGCGGTACTCGTCGAGGGTGGTCGCGCCGATCGTCTGCAGCTCGCCGCGGGCCAGCGCGGGCTTGAGGATCGAGGCGGCGTCGATCGCGCCCTCGGCGGCGCCGGCGCCGACGAGGTTGTGGAGCTCGTCGATGAAGAGGATGATGTCGCCGCGCTGGGTGATCTCCTTCATCACCTTCTTCAGCCGCTCCTCGAACTCGCCCCGGTACTTGGAGCCGGCGACGAGCGCCGCCAGGTCGAGGGTGTAGATCTGCTTGTTCTTCAGCAGCTCCGGGACGTCGGCGTTGGTGATCCGCTGCGCCAGGCCCTCGACGACGGCGGTCTTGCCGACGCCGGGCTCGCCGATCAGGACGGGGTTGTTCTTGGTCCGCCGCGAGAGGATCTGCATGATCCGCTCGATCTCGGTCTCGCGTCCGACGACGGGGTCGAGCTTGCCTTCGGCGGCGAGCTTCGTGAGGTTGCGCCCGAACTGGTCGAGCAGCTTGGAGCTCTTCTTGCCTTCCGCCGGCCCGCCCGAGCCCGCGCCGGCGCCCGCCCCGGGCTGGCCCTGCCCCTGGCGGCGGCCGCCGGGGCCGGAGAGCATGCGGATGACCTCGTTGCGGATCTTCTCCGAGTCGGCGTCGAAGTCGAGCAGGATGCGCGCCGCCACGCCCTCGTTCTCGCGCACCAGGCCGAGCAGGATGTGCTCGGTGCCGATGTAGTTGTGGCCCAGGCTCAGCGCCTCCCGCAGCGCCAGCTCGAGCACCTTCTTGGCGCGCGGCGTGAACGGGATCTGGCCCGAGGTGACCTCCTCGCCGGAGCCCACGATGCGCACCACCTGGGCGCGGACGCGCTCGACGGTGATGTCGAGGCTCTCCAGCACCCGGGCCGCCAGGCCCTCCTCCTCACGCAGCAGCCCGAGCAGGATGTGCTCGGTGCCGATGTAGTTGTGCTTGAGCGTCCGCGCCTCTTCCTGCGCGAGAACGACGACCTGCCGGGCCCGTTCTGTGAATCGCTCGAACATAGTGCTGATTCGGCCTCTCTCCGAAGACGTGTCGCTCGCCCCGAACTACTCCGTCACCCACCTCTTCGTCGCGATCGTCGCGAAAGATGAGCTCCGGGGTCCGGCCACCGCTAGGGACAGTCTACCAACGGGCCCCCGGGGGCTTCGCGGGTCGCGACCGCGAGATCTTCGCGGTCGATCCGCGGACTCTCCGCGGCCGCGCCGCTCAGCGCATCGCCGGGAAGAGCACGACCTCGCGGATCGAGCCCTGGCCGGTCAGGGCCATGACGAGCCGGTCGATGCCGACCCCCACGCCGGCCGTCGGCGGCATGCCATGCTCCAGCGCCGTCAGGAACAGCTCGTCGTGGGGCTGGGTCTCCTCGTCGCCCTGCGCCGCCAGGCGCCGCTGGGCGGCGAAGCGCTCGCGCTGGACGTCGGGATCGACGAGCTCGCTGAAGGCGTTGGCGATCTCCATCCCGCCGACGAACGCCTCCCAGCGCTCCGTGAGGCCCGGCAGCGAGCGGTGCTCGCGGGCGAACGGCGACAGGGCGACGGGGTAGTCGAAGACGAACGTCGGCTCGGTCAGCGTCGGCTCGACGTAGCGCGAGAGCAGCTCGTCGGCGAGCTGGGGCCAGGTCGCGTGGGGGGCGACGGAGGTCGGGGCGACGGAGGTGTGGCTGGACGGCGCCGGGAGACCCGGAGCCGGCAGGCCGGCGGCGGCGATCGCGGCGGCCAGCGACGCCGCGTCGGGGTGGGCCATGACGTCGACGCCCGTCGCCTCCCGGATGGCCTCGACGAAGCTCAGCCGGCGCCACGGGGAGGCGAGGTCCATTTTCAGTGAGGTGTGCGCGCGCGTATGTGCGCCCGCGCGCGCGCCCGCGCGCACACCGCCGGAAAGATCAACACCCTCCCCTCCCCCCTCAACGGCGGCGGCGGCGGCCCGCACGACGGCTTCCAGGCGCGCCGCGGCGTCGTTGTAGTCCGCGTAGGCCTCGTACCACTCGACCATCGTGAACTCGGGGTTGTGCTTGGTCGAGATGCCCTCGTTGCGGAAGTCCTTGCCGAGCTCGTAGACCCGCTCCAGCCCGCCGACGATGCAGCGCTTGAGATACAGCTCGGTCGCGATCCGCAGGTAGAGGGTGCGGTCCAGGGCGTTGTGGTGGGTCGTGAAGGGGCGCGCCAGGGCGCCGCCGTAGATCGGCTGCAGGACGGGCGTCTCGACCTCCACGAAGCCCTCGCCGTCGAGCTGGGCGCGGACCGCCGCGATGATCCTCGCGCGGTCGCGGAAGCGCCGGCGGACCTCCTCGCTTGCGATCAGGTCGAGCTCGCGCTGGCGGTGGCGGGTCTCGACGTCGCTGAGGCCGTGGTGCTTGTCCGGCGGCGGTCGCAGGGCCTTGCCGAGGACGGCGAAGCGCTCCACGCGCAACGTCAGCTCGCCGTGGCGGCTGCGCAGGACGGCGCCGTCGACGCCGAGGAGGTCGCCGAGGTCGAGCGAGCGCAGGCGCTCGAAGTCCTCCCCGCCGAGCACGTCGAGGCGGGCGTGGAGCTGGATCTTGCCGCTGCGGTCGACGAGGTCGAGGAAGGCCGCCCGGCCCTGTCCGCGCCGTCCGGAGATCCGACCGGCGACGCGGTGCACGTCCTCGGTCTCCTCCCCGACGGCGAGGTGCTCGTAGGCGGCGCGCACCGCCGCGATCGGCTCGGCGCCGGGGTAGGAGTAGGGGAAGTCGCCCTCGCGGGCGCTCTCGCGCAGCCGCTGGGCCTTGGCGCGCCGTTCTCCGATCAGCTCGTCGAGTCCGTGCCTTGGCCCCGAGCCCTCCGGCGTCGGCCGGCCGGGCGCGGCCTCGCCGGCCGGCCCGGAGGCGGCGTCGGGCTCGTCCGTCGGGCTCATGGGCGCAAGCCTATTTGAGGCCGACGTCGATCTTGGTGATCTTCAGCTTGCGGGCGGGACCGCGGGGGACCTGGACGGCGACCGTGTCCCCGCGCCTGTGCCCGAGCAGGGCGCGACCGACGGGGGACTCGTTGGAGAGCTTGCTTTCTTCGGGGTTGGCCTCGGCGGAGCCGACGATGGTGTACTTGACCGACTTGCCGGTCTTCTCGTCTTTGACGTGCACCACGGAGCCGACCTGGACGACGTCGGTGGAGAGCTCGGCGGAGTCGATGACGGTCGCCAGGCGCAGCTTCTCCTGGAGCTGGGCGATGCGACTCTCGAGCATGGCCTGCTCGTTCTTGGCGTCGTCGTACTCGGAGTTCTCGGAGATGTCTCCGAACTCGCGGGCCTCCTTGATGCGCTCGGCCACCTCGCGGCGACGCGCGGTGGAGAGCAGCTCGAGCTCGTCTTTGAGTTTCTCGAGTCCTTCGGGGGTGAGGATGACGTCCTTCGGCATGTGACCTTCGCTCGCGGAGTTGAATTGCGCCAAGACAGAACAAAACCCGCCTTTAGCGGGGAGTTCCGGGCTCGGCCGGCGACAGCGAGCGCGACAGTATAGCGGCGCGGCCGCCGGCCCCGGACGCGCTCAGGCGGCCAGGGCTACGGGCCGGCCGGCGGGGTCGAGCTCCTCCAGCAGCCGCCGCGCCCGGGCGAGGTCGGGGGCGGCGTGCAGGGACTGTTGCAGGGCCGTGGCGTGTGTCCGATCGAGGCCGAGGCGGGCGACGTACCAGGGGTAGAACTTGCGTAGGTAGCGCGCGGCGCGCTCGGGGCCGAGGTGCTCGGCGGCGCGGTCCATGACCCAGCGCAGCTCGGCCCGAACCTCCGCCGGGGTGGGGCCGTCCTCGCGGGCGCCGAGGACCTGCTCGAAGAGCCAGGGGTTGCCGAGGGCGCCGCGGGCGAGCATCACGGCGGCGGCCCCGGTCTGGGCGAAGGCGGCGCGGACCGCCTCGGCGTCGTGCAGGCCGCCGGTGAGGATGACGGGCGCCGGCAGGACCTCGACCAGGCGGGCCGCCAGGGCGTAGTCGGGGGTGCCCTTGTGGTGGACGGCGGCGGAGCGGGGGTGAAAGCCGATCGCGGCGACGCCGGCGTCGTGGACGAGGCGCTGGGCGAGCTCGAAGCCCGAGGTGTCGCCGGGGCGCTGGCCGGAGCGGAGCTTGACGGTTATCGGAACCCCGCCCGCCGCGCCCCCGCTCGTTCCGCCGGCCGCGCTGCCCCCTGCCTCGCCCGCCCGTGCCTCGGCGGCGCCTTCGCGGGCGGCGCGGGCGACGGCGACCGCACGGGCGGGGTCGCCGAGGAGGGCGGCGCCGGAGCCCGTCCTGCAGACCTTGGGCACGGGGCAGCCCATGTTGATGTCGATCGCCTCGGCGCCCGCCGCGACGGCGCAGGCGGCGGCGAGGCGCATGATCTCGGGCTCCTGGCCGAAGAGCTGGATCGCGGTCGGGGCGCGATATCCGTGGGGGCCGGCGCGGCGCTCGTCGGGGTGGATGCGCAGCAGCTCGCGCAGGGTGCGCTCGTTGCGGTAGTGGATGGCGTGGCTGGAGACCATCTCGGAGACCGCCATGCCGGCGCCGTAGCGCTTGGCCTGCAGGCGCACGAACCAGTTGCCGATGCCGGCCAGGGGGGCGAGCAGAACGCGGTTGGGGATCTCCAGCGGGCCCAGGCGCCAGGGGTCGGTGAGTTGGGGGGCGCGGGCCACGGGCCCATTATGGCGCGGCTTGCAGCCGCAGCGCATGTCCTTTTAGCCGCGGTGCATGTCCTTTTCGGCTGGTGGACGTCGCCTTGCGGACGATCGAGCAAAAAGGGGAGACATCCCAGCAAGCCCGAGGCCGCGACGCTACGGGCGCCCACGACGCCTGGACCGCTTCCCCTTCTTCTTCTTCCCCTTCTTCTTCTGATGGCCGCGATGCTTCCTCGCGCTCTTGGGCTTCGGACAACCGTGCACTTCGATCTTTGTGTCTTGCACGATTTCGGCGCCGTTGTGCCCCGTGAATTCGGTCGGCATCACGAGCTTCTTCGCCTTGCAGAGGTTGCCGTTGGCGGTCAGCGCCGAGAACGGCCCCTCGGGCAGGCTCAATTCGAATTCATACACCGGGACATCGGGGACGCTCTTGAATGTGGTGCTCGTGATCCCCGCCTTGCTGATGAACGTCGAACCGGCCAGATCCACCGTCGTGCCGTAGCCCTGCAGCACCACGATCAGGCTGGGGAACGCTTCCCCGCCATGACTGACAAAGTACGCCGGGCCTGTCAAGGGGACCGGCAGCACCGGCGTCACCGCCCGCGCCTCTCCGACGACCGACGCCGCCGGACACCCGGCAGGGTCGGCGTCAAACTGCGCCGCCGTGCATGCCTTCTGCAACGTCGTCAACCGCGACGGCAACTGCTTGGGCAGTTCCACTTTGACCCTGGCGATGTTCGACTGCGAGCTGGCCTGGTTGGCCCCCAGCTCCCCTGCCGGGTAGAGAATCTTCGCCGTCAGGCTCGCCCCATCCGCTCGGGAGGTGCGCGCCGAGGTCGAGACTTTGAAGTTCGGCTTGAACGTCAAGGAGCGGCAGGAGCCCATCTGGAAGTGGCTTGCGATCGGCGCCGCGGCGCCTTCGGCGCCGTACGCCGTACCGCTGAACTGCTCCGGTTCGCACCCGGTCGGGTTGAACATGAAGCCGGGCCTGTCGATCACCGCGTCGATGGAGCGCAGATCCGCCGGCACCCCCGCGATCGTCTGCGGCAGCTCATCGGTCGTGACCGTCAATTCCGTCGTCAGCGGGTTCACTTCGATGCGTGCCCGCACCACCTGCGTCGGCAACGTAAACGGACCCACCTTCAACGGCACCACAATCGCCAACCCATACGGGGCGCCCCTGTACGGGCCCGTCAGGTAGATCGGCGCCGGCGGCTGCCCCGGCTGCGGGACCACCAGCGGGTAGGGGCCGGGGCCGGCCTCCACGACCGTATGCCCGATCTGCGAGGCTTCCGGGCATTCCCCTTTCGCCGCCCCCGGTTCTTCGCACAGCGGGACCTTGCTGATCATCCCCAGCAGGCCCTCCGGCACATGGAACTGCAGGCTCGAGACCCGCTGCTGGTCATCGGGACGGGTCAGCAGCATCGAGAAGTCGGTGAAGCCCCCTGCCTGGTCGGTCGTGGAGCCCGCGATCATGCTCGGCGTGAACGGCAACGGGCTCGGCGGGCAGGACGCCCCACCGGTGCCCGTGTCGATCGCGAAGTTGCTTTCCGGGAACGCGTCGCCAACGTAAGGGGTGCTCCACGGCGTGAAGTCCGACGTGGTGTCGTAGGTCCCGCACTGCATCGGGGTCGTCAACGCCGCCTGCGCGCCGCCGGAGAAGGAGAGTTTGAACTCGGTGAACGGGAGCTCCGGGGTATTCGTGAAGGTCGTCGTCAACTGTCCGGTCTCTTCGTCCAGGTGCACGTGCCCGATCACCTTGACGTTAACGCCTTCCCCGGAGGCCGCAACCAGCAGTTCGAGGTTCGGCGGCGTGGACTGAAGAACGTATATGTTGCCTTCCAGGTCGTGCGTCAGCACAGGCGTGGCGATCTGCACGGTCCCGACTTTCGCGGCGCTCGGGCACGACGGCGGGCCCGCGAAGCGGTCTTCTTCGCCGTTTTCGCCCGGCAGCGGCAGATCGTCCCCGCCGGGCACGTCTCCGGGCAGGCAGGCCTGCAGGCCCGCGGCCTGCCCCGGGTTGATCGCCACGCCCTTCGGCAACGTCACCGTCGTGTCCTTGATGTTCGACATCGACAGCTCCCCGGGCGTGACGATGCCTTCCTGCGGGATCTTCACGTCGACCGTCAACCCCGCGGGGGTGTCCGCGGCGCTCGTGTCCGGCGACACCGAGATCGATGGGCTGAACTGCAGTTTGTCGCAGCCCGTGAAGCCCTGCGGCCGGCCGCCGCCGCCAGGCAACAGCGACGATGCTTCGCCCACTTCGGAGTTCTCCCACGTGTCGCCTTCGATCGCCAGCTCGCCCGGCGCGCCGCACGACGTCGGCAGCGTCAGGAACGGCACGCGCGGCGCGCTCGAGGAGCACCCTTCTTGGCACCCCTGGTTCGCGAAGCGTTCCGCGTCGTGGGCCGGCGCCGAGGGTTCGCCCCACAGCGTCAGCGCGTTGCTCACGATCGACTCCTGCACGATCGCGTCGTCGTTCTCGCTGATGCCGTAGTCTCCGCCGCTGCGCACGCTCGCGTCGAGATAGTTGAGGCGACCGCCAATGTTGAAGCCGAACTGCGCCGGGATGCCCGGCGGCGGCACGAGGTTGTAGACGGGAAACTTGAATCGGCCGCTGAATTCGCTGGCGCTTTCAGACGCGAATATGCCGGTGACGGTGTCGTAGCCGATCTGCGTGTCAGCCGGACAGTCGGCTTCCTCGAGGAACAGCGCTTTGGAACACTCGGGCACGGCCGTGGGATTGCCGATGACGCCCGGCGGCGTGTTGGCGGTGATGTTCCGTATTTCACCGCCGGACACCCTGCCGCCGCCGGCTTCGTGGGTGTTCAACGAGAACGCGACTGTGAGATCGTAAGGGTGTGACCCCGCCTGCGTGTCGAGCGAGCCTTCGGAGTCGCCGAACCAGCCGCTGAACTGTTCGAAGCCGAAGCTCGACGCCGGCGTCGCACTCACCGTGACCGGCGAGGTGACGCTCGCCGCTGACGCCGCGCCTCCTCCCGCCACGGTGACCTGGTTCGCGAACGCCCCCGCGACACCTGAGGCGACCCGCACCACGATCCCGATTTCCGCCACGTAGCCGGTATAATGGCCGTTCGCTCTTTGCGCCGGCCAGGACGGTATTTCCGCCAGGTCCAGCTCGCAGGTCACCACTTCGCTGCCAGTGCAATTCCAGGCGTGGCCTTCTTCGTTGATTTCGGTGAAAGTGGATTCGCCATTATCCAGGGAGCCTGCTTCGATGGCCGTCACGCCATGCGGCAGCACGTCGGTCACCGTGACCTCGCCGCTGCTAGGCGCTTCGCCGATGTTGTATACCGAGATCACGATTTTCCCTTCGCCGCCGGGGGGGAGGTCGCTCGGGTAGGTCGTCGAGGTCAGCTCCCAGCCTGCGCCCCCCGCCCACGCCGTCGCGCTCAACGCGAGCAGGCCGCACAGCGCGACACCGCACCCGAGCGCCAGACGCGCCACGCGGGAGACCAACCAGCACGACCACCTGTTGCCAACGCGCGTCGTCATCGTTCCGCCTTTCCAAGCATCCCCGCCCGCGCAGCTCGTCGCGCGCCGGCCCTCTTCGCCCTGCCCCCGACCTTCGCCTTCGCCCTCTTGCCTGCCTTCCTCCCGCCCCTGCGCTTCGTCTTGCTCTTCCTCCTGCCTCTGCGCCTGGTCTTGGTCTTCCTCTTGGTTTTCGGCGCCACCGTCGTGGTCCGCTGCGACCCGGCGGTGAAGTTGCCGACGCCTTCGAAGGTCACGCTCGACGGCGTCGCGAAGATTGGCGGCGCCTCCGGCACACCCTGACACCCGGCGCCCGTACATTCCGGCGGCGCGAGCGACATGCCCACGTGCGCATCGACGATGTGCGGCGCTTCCCCCTGCGGCTGCGGACCGAGCTCAGAGCGGGTGACCATGAACACGTCATCGCCGTCTTCGCTCGCTTCCACAAAACGCGAATCAGTGTCGCCCGAGCCGCCCGAGAGCAGGTAGACACAGCCCTTTTCAACGGCGCAGCTGCCGCTGCCGTCCCGCTCCCACTCATACACGTTCATCCGCCCGCTCGTGTCCTGCGGCACGAGCGGCAGGCCCGTCTCGAAGAACACCCTGTCGCCGTCGTTGGACATCACCCGCGACGCGTACGTCGCGCTGTAGCTCACAGGCAACATCGTGCGTTCGTGGTCTTCCCGCGCGCTGACCGGGCTGCACGAGATGCAGTACGGCTTTTCGCGACCGAAATCGTACATGTAGATCTGTCTGATTTCTTCCTGTTCGGTCCCCGCCGTCGCCGTGTAAACGAGATGGCGGCCGTCCGGGGTCACTTGCGCCGCATCTTCGCCGACCGCCGGCCGCCAATCCCCGGGCGGCCCTCCGTCTTCGCCGAGGGCGTCGGCTTCTTCGGAGAGAGTCGCGACGAACCTGACCGGTTCCCCCACGTGGAGCGCGTACAGATTGTCCTGCCCCGCCGTCGCCCCGCTCGCCAGCACGCCGGTCGCCACGAAGTAGACATAGCTCCCGTCTTCGCTGATCCCGACCACCCCCTGCACGTTCGCGCCGTGCGCGTCGGACGCGTTCGCGTCGACCGTCAGATCGGTCAGCCGGCCGCTTTCGACGTCATATTCGTACAGATCACCGTCGCCGCACCCTTCCGGTTCGGTCGAATACTGCCCCGTCAGATGGTTGCAGTCGGTGAAGAACACCCGCGACCCGTCCGCGGTGGCGTCCCAGAACTGCCCGCCGCCGCTTGCGCCGGGACCCTGCGAGGCGTCGATCTGCACCGTGCAGCCATCGGCCGCCACGATGCACCGACCTTCGCCGTTCAGCGGACTCTGCGGCTGCGTGTCGTTCACACGCATGTACAGCGCGGTCGTCTTGAAAATCGGCCGTCCGTACGTGACGCCCGTGACTTCCACCGCCGACCAGAAGATGCGCGAGCCGTCCGAGGAGATCACGTTCCTGAAATCAAACGACCCGTTGCCGGTGCCTTCTCCGAGTTTGGTCAGCATGCCGCCGAACGTCGCTCCCGGGTCGACCCTGCCGTTGGGCAGCACGTTGACCAGGTACAGCTGGCCGCCATAGGAGTCGTAGAGGTCGTTCTGCTCCTCGCTGGGCGGAGCTTCCTCGGCCTGCCCATCCAGCGCCCCGTTGGCCTCGAACAACTTCTGCGACATGTCGGCGGACGCTCCCGCAAAGAGCAGGCCTGCAGTTTCCCCGGCATCTGCGATCGCGTCGCCATACGTTCCGAATTCATCCGCTTCGCGGCCGAGCGCCGCACCGTCGAATATCGGTTCATCCTCGCCCGTGCTCAGATCGCTCATAAACAGATTTGCGTATTTTTTTCCGACGGAGTGTTCGGTGAAGACGCCCTCTGACAGGTCGCTCGAGAGGAACTCGTATGACGCCTCGCGACCCGTCTTCGGTTGGATCAGCGAACTCGTCCACCCGGTCGCGCTTCGCCTCGCGAGATACGCGTCCCCGTCCTCCCCGTCGGTGCCGTAGCCACCTTCCGCCGAGGCGGTGCCGAGATACGCCAGCGCGCCGCCGTCGGCCGCCGCACGAAAGGCGTACTTGGTGCTCATCTCACCAAAGTCTTCGCTGTACTTAGCTATGCCGCCTCCAGCGTAATATTCGTGCGGTTCCAACGCTATGAGGTCCCCTGGGGATTCGGGCGTGACCAGTTCATACACGCGCCCGTCGGGCAGGCCCGAGATGCTGGCCGGATAGGTCGTGAACGTCTCATCGGTCCCCCTGGCCGTTTCGCCGTTTTCGTTGGTCGCGACGACGCGATAGTGGTAGAGCGTGCCGGGCTGCAGGCCGCTTACGACCGTCTGCGCGCCCACCGCTTCCGAGCCGCCGCCGAGGCTTTCCGCCGGCGTGACCGACCCGTAGGCTTCACTCGGACCGTATTCGAAGAAGTAGCTTCCAGGCGATCCTTCGGGATCGACCTGCGCGCTCAGCGTCACACTCGAAGAGCCGGGGCTCGAGGAGGACTCGCCCCTGATCGCCGGCGCCGCCGCCCACGCCGGCGCGCTCCCGAGCGCGAGCGGCCCGCCCGCCGACGCACACAGAGCGGTCACCGCCGCCAGGACCACGCTACGAACGTTCATCTGCACCATCCCTCTCTCTCTCGATGTCTATGTCCGAGGGGATGGCCCCTCGCTCTTCACGTCCTCCCGCAGGCTCGGGCTTGCGCCGGTAAGCGGCGATGCTGTGCGCCATCTGCTCGCCGCGCGGCGTCAGCGCCCAGGCATTGGGCAGCCCGCGGCCGTGCTCCTCGGCAGTGTTGACGAGCAGCCCGAGGCGCTGTAGCCGCGCGAGCAGCTTTGAGACCTGCCCCTGGTCGGCGATCTCAGCGTGCGCCGCGACCTGGCGGTTGCTTGCGCCCGGGCTCGCCGCCAGATCCTCGAGCACCCGCGCCGTGCGGTAGGTGATCCGCATCGGCAGGTCCTCGAGCAGATCGGGCTCCGCGCCGTCGGCCTGCACCTGGCCCCGCTTTGAGCCGTGGGTCGCCCGCGCAGCGTCACCCGTGGCGCCGGGTAAGAGCCGTGTATCGGTCGGCCGGCGGGCGGGGGAAGCCCCGAGGTCGCGGCGTTGCTGCTCGCGCCGGGCCGCGGCCGACCCGAGATAGGGGAGCACCATCAACCCGGCAAGATCACCCGCGAGCCCCAACAGCGGCGTGCCCGGGTCCTCCAGCAACCGGTTGTGGACGATCGCAGCCGCCGCGCCGACCAGCCCCTCCGCGACCAGGCGCCCCCGGTAGACGCCGCGCGGCGCGGCGCCCTCACCCTCGTCGACCATCCCGGCAAGCACACCGAGAGCCTCCGCCCTCCGCTCCAAAAGCCGCGACCCGCCCTGTAGCGAATGAACGACGCATACCCGCGCCAGCGCCGGCTCGCGGTCGAAGAACGCGAGTATCACCTCCAGCCCGAACCGCACCCGCTCACGCCAGTTACAACCGGCAAGCCCCGCATCCGCGAGCTCCCAGGCGACCCGCGCGAGCGCGTCGTCGAAGACCGCCAGCAGACAGTCTTCGCGGTCGGTAAACAGTTCGTAGAAAGTCCGCCGCGAAACCCGCGCGCGACGCGTGATGCGCCCAACCGTGGTGTGCGCATAGCCGAGCTCGTCGGCCACGCCCACCGCAGCCACCAGCAGCCGCGAGCGCTGAATCGCCACCACCTGCGCATGCGCCGTCGCGCGCGCCGTCCCGGCCCGGCAGGCGCCTATACCCACACCCTCCCGGGCAGCCAAGGGCGTCGCGGTCGAGCTCAACCGCCGAACCGCATCTGCGGGCATCTACACCGCCCCCCGCGCACCAGGCCCGCCGAGAGCCACGCCCAAGGCCCGCGTCAGGGACCACGCTGAGCCGCCGCGAGCCGCCCCACCGCGACCCGGGCCGCGTGCGCCCCACCCCGCGCGCGCCGCGGGACCCGACCGCCGCCGGCGGCTAAACCCTGTTAGCCGACCCCAGGACCAGAGAGAGAGAGAGAGAGAGAGATGAGTCGGCGATGCCGACGCATCTAGCTATCCCACCCGCCGGTAGGACAACGACACCCGACACGCCTGTCGAAAATGAACCCACGCGAAAACCTTCTCCCTCAAAAGTCACGATCCGAGCCCCTCTCCCAAGAAACCCTGCCAACGTTGCGCCACCCAGGCCCAGAGACCTCTCGACACCAACCCGGCGATATGTCAGATATGAACCGCCCCAAGCCCTAATCGCAACCCGGGACCAGACAAACATACTTGCGCCACGTAAAAATGTCAAGCCCCTCCGATCGCGCTCGCAAGGCAGCTCGCCGGGCGACGCCCGATCGGGCGGGTCGTACGTGTGCGCACACCAGACCGTCGGCGCGCACAGGCGCGGGGAGCTCAGCGATTGCGCTCGTAGATCAGCCGCAGCCCGGTCAGGGTGAGGAGGTCGTCGACGGCTTCGATCGAGCTGGTGTAGGGCACGATGGCGCCGGCGAGGCCGCCGGTGGCGATCGTCTTGGCCCCCGCCCCGAGCTCGGCGCGCAGCCGCCCGACCAGCGCGTCGACCTGGCCGGCGGTCCCGTAGAGGATGCCGGAGCGGATGGCGTCGATCGTGGTCTTGCCGATCAGCGAGCGCGGCGGCACGGTGATGTCGACCTTGGGCAGCGCCGCCGCCCGCTCGGTGAGCGCCTCCAGCGAGATCTCGACGCCGGGCAGGATGATCCCGCCGAGGTACTCCCCGGCGGCGGAGACGGGGTCGTAGGTGATGGCGGTGCCGAAGTCGACGACGATGCACGGCCCCCCGAGGCGGGCGTGAGCGGCGACGGCGTTGACGAGCCGGTCGGGGCCGATCTCGCGGGGGTTGTCGTAGCGGATCGGCATCCCCGTGCGCACCCCGGGCTCGACGACGAGCATCTCGTGCCCGAGGTAGCGCTTGGCCATCTCGCACCATTCGGGACCGAGGGCGGGGACGGTGGAGGAGACGATGGAGGCGTCGATCTCCTCCATCGCGACCCGCCGCAGCTCGAGCAGGTTGCGCAGGGCGGCGCCGAGCTGGTCGGAGGTGGACTGGCGGACGGTGGCGAAGCGCCAGTGCTCGAGCAGCTCGCCGCCGTCTGCGAACGTCCCGAAATGGGTCTGGGTGTTGCCGACGTCGACGGCGAGCAGCATGAACGGGGAGCCTATCCGGAACGCCGCCCGGGGTATCCTTCGCGCAACGACCAGAGGGGGCTCGATCCAGATGAGCAACATCAAGCTGTACGTCCTGCCGGCATCGCATCCCTGCGCGGCGGTCGAAGTCGCTTTGGACCTCAAGCGGCTGCCCCACAAGAAGGTGGTCCTGCTGCCGCTGATGCAGGTGCTCGTCGGCCCGCTGCGCTACGGGGGCTCGACGGTGCCGGGGATGCGCATCGACGGCGAGAAGCTGGTCGGGTCGCGCACGATCATGCGGCGCCTGGACGAGCTGCGGCCCGAGCCGGCGCTGCTGCCGCCGCCGGGCGATCCCGCGCGGGCGCAGGTGCTCGATGCCGAGCGCTGGGGCGACGAGGTGCTGCAGGACCTCCCGCGGCGGATCCTCGACGTCGGCTTCCTGCGCGACCCGGGCGCGATGGAGAGCTACGCCGGCGACGCTCCACTGCCACTCCCCCGGGCGGTGCTGCGCCCGGCGCTGCCGGCGACGGCGCGGCTGATGGCGATGAAAAACAAGGCCCGCGACGACACCGCCCGCGCCGACCTGCAGGCGCTGCCGCGTCACTTCGACAAGATCGACGCCTGGATCGCCGAGGGCCTGCTCGGCGGCGAGCAGCCCAACGCCGCGGACCTGCAGATCGGCTCCACGATCCGCCTGCTGGAGACGCTGGCCGACGTCCGCCCGCTGATCGAAGGCCGCCCGGCGGCGACCTTGACGCGCTACTTCCCGGCGATGGTCGGCGAGATACCCGCCGGGACGCTGCCGGCGGAGTGGATGCCGGCCCCGGCGAACGCCTAGCCGAGGACCCGGCCGGCGGGCGCCGCGGCCCGCCGGCTGAGACGCTCCGACTATCGGCCGAGCGCCAGCGGCGATGCGGCGCACGCCGCTACGACTGCTGTCCAGGCCATTCGGTGTGGGCCTGCAACCACAAGATGAAGTGGTCCTCATCCATCTCTTTCGCGGCCACCGCGCGTAGCGTCTGGTCTAGTTCGACAGGCGCGGCGGCGAGTCGGACGCCCTCCTGCTCGAGATAGAGATCCATGAGGAGAAGCGCAACGCGCTTGTTCCCGTCGGGCAGCGGATGATTGGCCATGATCCTCGACGCGAGGACCGCAGCCCGCTGGATGGGGTGCTCGTAGAAGTCGTGGTCCCCGAAGCTCGCGAATGGAGCCGCTAGAGCGGACTCCGCGAGCGGAATCTTCGCGACACGCGCCAGCCGGTCCGCGTCGATGCCAAGGACCGCCTCGGCGGCGAGCAGGAAATCCTCCAAGGCGAGCATTCCCGTACTGTAGCGCGTCCTACAGATATCAGAAAGATTACAAGATCAGTATTTGTAGTATAGATAGCTGCGTTCTCTAATAAGTCTTGATGAGATCATCAACACGTGCAAGAATAGGGTTCGATCTAAAAGCATTCGTTTCTTCCAGAAGAAGGTTTGAACATGAAGGCCATAAGCTTGCGCCTACCAGACGACCAGGCTCGTGCCCTGGATGCAGTAGCGATGGCCGATGAGACGTCCGTCTCGGAGGTGATCCGATCCGCCATCGCCGAACGTGTCGAGAAGCGACGGGCAGACCAGGATTTCCAGGAGCGGTTGAGGCGCGCCGTGGAGCGCAACCGCGAGGCGCTGGAGCTACTCGCGAAGTAACTCAGCCGAGCGCCAGCGGCCCCCCGGCCCAGCGCACGCCCTCCTCGGTGGGCAGCGCCGCGAGGGCCTCGGCGAGCGAGCCGCCGGCGGGCGTGCGCAGATCGAAGTCGAGCTCAAGCAGCGGGATCAGGACGAACCGCCGCGCCAACACCTGGGCGTGGGGCAGCGTCATGCGCTCGTCGCGCAACTGGAGGTCGCCGAGCAGGAGAATGTCGATGTCGATCGCCCGCGGCCCGTGGCGGGGTCCGCCGGCGGCGCGGCCGAGGTCGCGCTCGAGCGCCTTGGCGGCGTCGAGCAGCTCCAGCGGCTCGTGCTCGGTGCGGACCCGCAGGCAGGCGTTGAGGAAGCTCGGCTGGTCGAGGATCTCCCCGACGGGATCGGTGTCGTAGACCGCCGAGGACGCCAGCACCCGCACGCCGGCGCCCGGCAGGGCGTCGACGGCGCCCTGCAGCTGCGCCCGCCGATCGCCGACGTTGGAGCCGAGGCCGAGGTAGCCGATGCGGGCGGACACGGGGCGCAGGCTACCCGGGATCGGGGCGACACGACCTCGGACCGGGCCGGGGGGACGTCGGGGCGACAGGACCTCGGACCGGGCCGGCGGGACCTCGGGGCGAGAGGAGCTCAGGCCGCCAGGAGGCCGACGGTGACCAGGTGGGCGAGGGCGTCGTCCAGTTCGGATGCCGTCGCCGTCGCTCCCGGCGCCGCCGCGCCCGGTGTCGCTTCTCCGGAGGGGTCGGCGCCCGACGCGGCCCGGCCCTCGAGCGCCGCCAGCAGCTCGGCCCGGTCGCGGGTGCCGTCGAGCAGCCCGAGCAGCCGGCGCTCGAGGTCGCCATCGAGGCGGACGTTGGCGTGCAGCAGCGAGCTCACGACGGGCCGTCCGGCGGCCTGCTGGGCCCGTGCCAGGGGGCTCGCCCGCGGCCGCTCTCCGGGTTGGGCAACCACCGGCGGCGGGCAGCTGTGGAGCTGAACGATCCGCGCGAGATGGGCCTGCAGCAGGACGTCCCGCACCCGTGTCGCGACGGCCTCGGCGGCCACCCCGGGCCCGGCCGCGCGACGCGCGGCGTCGAGCACGGTCTGGAAGTCGAGCGCCCGCGGCCAGGCCCGGGCGAGGGCGTTCATCGCGGCGGCGACGTGCGGCTCGGAGGTGCTCAGGGAGTAGCCCTCGGGGGTGGCGAAGGTCTCGCCGGACTCCGCGGTCTCCTGAGGCTCGGCCGGCTCGCCGCGCCCGACGGCCTCGCCCCGCCCGTCCGGCTCGCTCCGCCCCACGGCCTCGCCCCCGCCCCCGCCGTCCTCCCCCGCCACGGGCCGAGCGGAGGAGGAGATGGCGAGGCGCTCCAGGAGCCCCTCGTCGAGCTGGCGCCGCACGGCGACCTCGGCGTGGCAGAGCAGGGTCTGGCGGAACATGCGGTTGCGGAAGAAGTCGAGGTACTGCTCGCGGACGACGGCGTCGTCGGGGAGGGAGGCCATGAGGGCGGCGGCGCTGGGCGGGACGTCGCGGATCTGGCTGTCGGCGAGCTCGGCCTCGGAGAGGAAGCGCAGGCCGTGGCCGGCGGCGTGCTCGACGAACTCGTGGAGATAGAAGGGCGTGGAGATCGTGGCGAGGTCGTCGTGGAGGAGCAGGGCGTCGCTGAAGCCGAGCATCCGCTGGAGCTGTTCCCGCAGCGCCTGGGCGTGGGGCGAGGGGGTCTCGATGGCCACGATCGTCCGCATCAGCTCCTGCGCCCGGGCGAGCCGGTCGTGGGGGTCCTCGACGCCGCGGAGGTGGTAGAGGAGGATGTCGCGGGTCATGTCCCGGAGGTAGCTCCCGGGGTAGGCGTTGTAGCTCACATAGGCGACCCCGGCGGGGTTCAGCAGCCGCCGGCAGCAGCGCAGCAGGGCGCCGCGGGCGGCGGGCGGGATCCAGGAGTAGACGCCGTGGGCGATGACGTAGTCGAAGCCGCCGGCGGTCTGGCCGCGACCGACCGCCGACTGGCCGCCGACCGGGCCGGAGTCGAAGCCGCCGAGCCGCTCGGGCAGACGCTCGATGTCGCCGTGGCGCAGCTCGACGTTCTCCAGGCCCGCCGCGGCGGCGAGCTCGTTGCCGCGGGCGATGGCGCCGGGGGAGGCGTCGACCCCGAGGAAGCGCGCCCCGGGGAGGGCCTGGGCGAGGGAGAGGAGGTTGCCGCCGTCGCCGCAGCCCAGCTCGAGCACCCGGCAGGCGGCGGCCGGGGCGGCGCTCAGCCCGAAGAGGCCGGCCACGACCTCCAGCCGGGCGGGATGGGTCGCGGGGTGCGCGAAGCCGGGGTAGGCGAAGCGCTCGTAGGAGTCTGGAGCGCTCAGTTCTTGGTTTGGACGCTGACGTTCCAGCCGACGTTGGCGGGCGGCTGGCCGTGCTTGCCGGTGGAGCCCAGGTAGGTCTCCTGGAGCCTGGCGAAGTCGAAGGTGACCTGCTCGACGGGCCGCCCGCCGTCCGCCGACTGGCCGTCGGAGATGCTGGCGATGGCGAGATCCTGGAAGTCGAACTTGAGGTACGCCTCTTCCTTGCCGGCGACCTTGTGCTCGAAGAGGAGCTCGCCTTCCTTGATGTGGGTCCCGTGGACGGCGTCCTGGAGCAGCAGCGGCGAGGTCTTGTCGATGGCCTTGGTGATCGTGAAGGACTCGATCGAGACCTTGCCGGCTCCGGCGCCGCCGGCGCCCGAGCCGATGTCGCCGGCGCCCTGGGCGCCGAGCGAGAAGGACTGGATGGCGATGTCGCCTGCCCCGTTGCCCGCCCCGACCTTGTCGATCGACTCGCCCTTGATCGCCGTTGGGGCGGCGATTCCGTCGAGCTTGAGGAAGGTGTGGCCGGAGTCGTTGGTGAGGCCGAAGGAGGTGCCGCCGATCAGGGGTGAGCCGGGCGCGCCCTTTTCGCCGGCGCCGCCCGGGCCGCCGGAGTCGCCCTTGCCGCCGGCCGGGCCCTGCGGGCCTGTGGGGCCCGAAGGGCCTGTCGGACCGGCGGGGCCGCTCTGGCTCCACGTGATCTGGGTCTCTTCGGGCTGGCATTCGCGGTCGGCGTTGCCGTAGGGATCGGTCTCGGTCTCGGCGCCCACGGTCTGCGTGGGCAGGCTGGGATCGATCACGCGGAGGGCTCCGGGGGGGTCGTAGGCGTCGCCGCCGATGTAGGCCCCGGTGGTCCCGGCGTAGCACCCGGTGATGGTCCCCCCGCTGCCCGGGATCGACCCGACGGCGACGGCGGCGCCGGCGCCGAGGGCGGCGGCGGTGGGGAGGGCGACCTTGAAGACGCCCCGGGTGTGCCGCAGCCGGTGTGCGGCGCGGACGATGCGATTTGCCTCATGGGCGCTCATGCGCTCGATGCCCTCCCGGTCGGATGGATGCCGTCGGATGTTATTTGGCGAGGTGTGCGCGCGGGCGCGCGCGGGCGCGCACACTCGGCGAAAACGAAATCAGATGCTCCGGACGGCGTCAAGTTAGCTTGGCCGACTGGCCGGGGGCCCGTTCGATCGCCCTCAGGACCTCTCGAGGGCCGCGCTAGTCGTCGGCCTCGCGCCAGACCTCGACGGAGACTTCGTCGACGGGGAGGGCGATGGGGGGCTCGGGCTTGGTGGCCTTGACCCAGACCCCTTCGAGCTCGTAGTCGGCGAGGAGGCGCTCGGCGATGGTGGCGCAGAGGCGCTCGAGCGTCTTGTGGGAGCGCTGCTGGGCGACGAGGGCGACGAGCTGGCAGACCTCGGCGTAGTCGACGGTGTCCTCGATGCGGTCGGTGGCGGTGGCGTCGGTCTCGCCGACCTCGAGCCGGAGGTCGAGCATCAGCCGCTGCCCGACCTCGCGCTCGGCGGCGCTGACGCCGTGATGGGTGTAGAGAGAGAGCCCGGTGATCTCGATGGTGACGGCCTCCAGGCCCTCTTCGGCCTCCTCCTCGTCGTCACCGAGCCCCTCGTAGTCCTCGTCGGGCTCCTCAGCCTGGGGCTCGTCAGACTGGGGCTCGTCGGGTGTCAGCTCGTCGTCGTCGTCCATGGCGCGCCCAACGTAGCAGCCGTCGCCACGAGCGCGGCACGGACGGGGGCGACGTCGTGGACGCGCAGCAGGCGTGCCCCTCGCTCGAAGGCGAGGACGCATGTCGCGATCGTGGCGGGCAGGCGAGAGGCGACCTCGACGGCCTCAGGCAAGTCCGAACCGCCAGCTCGCCCGGGGGGGTCCTCGACGGCGTCGGGCGAGCCCGCGCCGCGACCTCGTTCGAGGGAGCCGCTCCGTGCGGCGCCGTCGGCGGCGAGGATGCGTCCGAGGAAGCTCTTGCGCGAGGTCCCGACCAGCAGCGGAGGACCGATGGCGGCGAGCTCCTCCAGCCGCCGCAGCAGCTCGAGGTTGTGGGCGGCGGTCTTGCCGAAGCCGATCCCGGGGTCGAGCACGACGCGCTCCGCGGGGATGCCGGCGGCGACGGCGAAGCGCAGGCGCTCCTCGAGGAAGGCCCCGACGTCGTCGACGACGTCCCGGTACCAGTCGCCGCCGTCCCCGCGCTGCATCGTCCGGGGCTCGCCGCGCATGTGCATCAGACAGCATTCGGCGCCGCCCTCGGCGACGACCCGCGCCATCGCGGGGTCGCCGCGCAGCGCGGTGACGTCGTTGACGAACCTCGCCCCGGCGGCGAGAGCGGCGCGGGCGACATTTGCCTTGGAGGTGTCGATCGAGATCGGTACGCCGCAGGCCGCGAGACCCTCGACGACGGGCAGCACCCGGCGCAGCTCCTGCGCCTCCCCCACCGGCTCGGCCCCGGGTCGGGTGGACTCGCCGCCGACGTCGAGGATGTCGGCGCCCTGCGCGACCAGCTCACACCCGTGGGCGATGGCGGCGTCGGCGTCGAGAAAGAGCCCGCCGTCGGAGAAGGAGTCGGGCGTGACGTTGACGATGCCCATCACCTGGAAGGGCCGCCCCCCGAGGCAGGTCATCGGGCTCGCCGCTTAGTTGTCGGTGGCCAGACCCGGCCGGGGCAGCGGCCGCGGCGCCTGGCGGCCGGGAACATCGGCGGGCGCGGGCGGGGGTGCGGGCAGCTCGGGCGCGGCGCGGCCTTCGTCGACGCCGAAGACCTCCTCTTCGCTCTTGCCGGCGAGCAGCGCCGCGAACTCCTCCTTCTCGATCGTCTCGCGCTTGACGAGGATCTCGGAGATCGTGGTGAGGCGCTCGCGGTGGGTGGCGAGGATGTCGCGCGCCCGCTGGTGGGCGGCCTCGACGATGCGGCGGACCTCGTCGTCGATCTCGCGGGCGATCTCGTCGGAGTAGTCGGGCTCGGTGGAGAACTCGCGGCCGAGGAAGGGCTGGCCGTGGTCGTGGCCGAAGACGCGGGGGCCTAGCTTCTCGCTCATCCCGAAGCGCATCACCATCTGCTTGGCGGTCGCGGTGACCTTCTCGATGTCGTTGGAGGCGCCGGTGGTGATCTCGCCGAAGACGATTTCCTCGGCGGCGCGCCCGCCGAGGGTCATGGCCATGGTGTCGTTGAGCTCGGCCCGGGTCGTCAGGAAGCGGTCCTCCTGGGGCATCGAGATCGTGTAGCCCAGGGCCTGGCCGCGGGAGATGACGGAGATCTTGTGCACCGGGTCGGCGTGCTCGAGGTAGTGGCCGACGATGGCGTGGCCCATCTCGTGGTAGGCGGTGACGAGGCGCTCTTTCTCGCTCATCACCCGGGTCTTCTTCTCGGGGCCGGCGATGACGCGCATGATCCCCTCCTCGAGCTCCTCCTGGCCGATTTCGCGCTTGCCGGTGCGGGCCGAGAGCAGGGCGGCCTCGTTGATGAGGTTGGAGAGGTCGGCGCCGGTGAAGCCCGTCGTCTGGCCGGCGAGGGCGTCGATGTCGATGACCTTCGCCAGGGGCTTGCCGCGGGTGTGGACTTCGAGGATCTTCGCCCGACCCTTGCGGTCGGGGCGGTCGACGGCGATCTGGCGGTCGAAGCGGCCGGGGCGCAGCAGGGCGGGGTCGAGGATGTCGGGCCGGTTGGTGGCGGCGATCATGATGATGTTGTCCTTGGCTTCGAAGCCGTCCATCTCGACGAGCAGCTGGTTGAGGGTCTGCTCGCGCTCGTCGTGGCCGCCGCCGAGGCCGGCGCCGCGGTGGCGCCCGACGGCGTCGATCTCGTCCATGAAGATGATGCAGGGGCTGTTCTGCTTGGCCTGCTCGAAGAGGTCCCGGACGCGGGAGGCGCCGACGCCGACGAACATCTCGACGAAGTCCGAGCCGGAGATCGAGAAGAACGGCACCCCGGCCTCGCCGGCGACGGCGCGGGCGAGCAGGGTCTTGCCCGTGCCGGGCGGCCCGTAGAGCAGGACGCCGGTCGGGATGCGGGCGCCCAGCGCCTGGAACTTCTTGGGGTTCTCGAGGAACTCCTTGATCTCGTGGAGCTCCTCGACGGCCTCGTCGACGCCCGCGACGTCGCGGAAGGTGATCTTGGGGGAGTCCGCCGAGAGGCGTTTGGCGCGGGACTTGCCGAAGGACATCACCTTCGAGCCGCCGCCCTGGATCTGGTTGAGCAGGAAGATCCAGATCCCGATGAAGATCAGGAAGGGCAGGATGTACGTCAGCAGCGACAGGATCACGCTGCTCTTGCTCGATTCGACGTTGTACGGGATGTCGGCGGCGCGCAGCTGTTTTTCGAGTTCGGGCACCGAGTTCGGGATGAAGCCGGTTTCGTACTTAGAGCCGTGCTTGGGCGTGACTTCGAGCGCGTTGCCCTTGTTCTTGAGCTCGACGGATTTGACTTCGCCGTTGGGAATTTCCTTGGTGATCAGCGTCGAGTAGCTGCGTTCCGGGCCGCTGCTGGCCCCGGGATTGATCAGTTTGGCGGCGAAGAACGCCAGCACGACGACGATCAGGATCGGAAACGCGGCGCTCTTGAAGAAACGGCTCATGGCGATATCGGTTTGGGTCCTCGGGCCGGTCGGAAAATCCGCCTACCAGCAGCTCAGCGTACCACGGGGTCCTTGGTTTCCAACGCCGCGACGAAGGGAAGGTTGCGGTAGCGCTCGGCGTAGTCGAGGCCGTAGCCGATGACGAAACGGTCGGGAATCTCGAAGCCGACGTAGCGGGTCGGGAGGTCCACCTTGCGCCGTTCGGGCTTGGTCAGCAGCGCGCAGACCTCGAGCGTCCGGGGGTTGCGCGAGCCGAGATTGCGCAGCAGGTACTGCAGCGTCAGCCCGGAGTCGACGATGTCCTCGACGATCAGCACATCCCTGTCATCGATCGCGGCGTCGAGATCCTTGAGGATGCGCACCACGCCCGAGGAGTCCGTCGCCGAGCCGTAGGAGGCGACGGCCATGAAGTCGACCTCGACGGGGATGTCGATGAGGCGCATGAGGTCGGAGAGGAAGAACATCGCGCCCTTCAGGACACCGACGAGCAGCAGCGAGCGGCCGGCGTAGTCGCGCGAGATCTCCTGCGCCAGCTCGGCGACCCGGCGGCGCAGGTCGTCGGCGTCGACGAGCACCTCGCCGACCTCAGACGGGCTGTCCAGGAGCACGGCAGGAGTGTAGGCGCTCACACCCGCGGCGGCAGCTTGACCATCCGCAGGCGGCCGCCCTCGATGACGGCCCCGACGAGCCCCCCGACGTGCAGCTCGGCCCGCCCACCGCGGCGAGCGAGAACGAGGATCTCTTGCAGACGCGCGCCGGCCTGGGGCACGAAGGTGCCGGCGGCGTCCTCCGCGAGGCGCACCACGATCAGGCGCTGCAACGCGCCGGGGAGCGACTGCAGGCGCTCGACGGCGATAGAGCGCTCACCGGCGCTGACGCCCAGCTCACCGGCGCTGACGCCCAGCTCACCGGCGCTGACGCCCAGCTCACCGGCGCCGCCCAGCTCACCGGCGCCGCCCAGCTCTGCCTGAACCAGCTCGTCGAGCAGTTCGCCCTCGGCGCGCAGCAGCGCCGCGGTGCGCAGCACGTTGGCCTCCGCGGCGGGATGCACAGCGCGCAGCGCCGGCACGACCCGGTTGCGGACACGCGCCCGGGCGTAGCGCTCGTCGTCGTTGCTCGCATCCTCGCGCCACGGCAGACCCCGTGCACGGCAGTAGTCGGCGGTCTCCTCGCGAGTCAGCTCCAGCAGCGGGCGCACCAACCGTCCCTCCCGTGCCGCCATCCCCAGCAGGGCCCGCCGCCCGGGGGAGGCGGCGAGGCGGTAGAGAATCGTCTCGACCTGATCGCTGGCGGTGTGGCCGGCGGCGATCGCGGCCTCGGCGGCCGCGGTGGACCCGAGCTTGTCGGCGAGCCGGTCGGCCTCGCGGTAGCGGACCTCGCGCGCCCATGCCTGGACGTTGCCGTCCCGCGGCTCGTGCCGGTCGGGATGGACCACGGCCAGCTCGACGCCGAGCTGCCGGCAGAGCTCGCGGCAGTGACGCTCGTCCCCGTCGGCCTCGGGGCGGAGCCCGTAGTTGACATGCAGGGCGTGCACCGAGCCCGGCGCGCGGAGGGCGACGGCGACGTCGAGCAGGCAGACCGAGTCGCGCCCGCCGGAGAGCATCACGACGAGCGGCCCCGGGTCTGGCGGGAGGCCGCCGGCGCGGACCCGCTCGCGAACCTCCTCGGGCGTCGACGCGGGCGTCATCCCCGGGCCGAGGCGAGGAACAGCTCGGTGGGCTCGGAGAAGCCCTTCAGCCCGACCTCGCCGATGAGCTTGAAGGCGAGCCCGTCGACGCCCTCGGCGTGGTCGACGACGGCGCGGGTCACCATCACCTCGCCGCCGGCGGCGCGGGCGACGACGCGGGCGGCCTGGTTGACCTCGCGCCCGTAGTAGTCGCCGTCGCGGTAGATGGCTTCGCCATGGGAGATCCCGATCCGCGGCGGCGGCACCCCGGCGGGGGCGTGCGACTGGAAGCCGACGGCCCACTGCGTCAGCGCGACGGGGTCGGGGCCGACGACCATGACCTCGTCGCCGAGGGTCTTCAGGACGCGGGCGTCGATCGGGAGGGTCCGCTCGACCTCTTCGACGAAGCGCTCGACGGCGTTGACGGCGTGCTCGTCGCCCTCTTCCTCGGTGAGACGGGTGTAGCCGGCGAGATCGGCGAAGGCGATCGTGACGCGCAGGCGGCCGAGCTGGGGCTGCATCCCGAGGTCGGCCTCCATGTGCCCGATGACGTCCTGCTCGACGAAGTAGGCGAGGAACCGGCCGTGCATCCAGGTCATCAGCGGAGCGATGAACGGCACCATCTCCCGCGCCATGCCGTCCATCTGCTCGGCGAGCTGGCGCTCTGGCACACCTTCGCGCATGAGGGGCTCGTGGATGTACATGTGGAACAGCCGGACCTCGGTTTCCGCGATCTGCGCCAGCGCCTGACCCCAGACGCGGGCGATCTGCGTGAACGCCTCCTCGGGCAGACCGGCGTTCAGCATGGTCGCCACGTACTTGAGCATCTCGACGTCTTCGTCGGTCAGGGCGTCCACCGAGAGCGCGCTGAGCCCGAGGTTGACGACCAATCGCTCGATCAGCTCCGGCGCGAGGCCGGTGGCGCGTGCGGTCTGGCGCAGCGTGTGCCGCCCGCCGGCGCCCGAGGAGAGGTACTCCTCGACGTCGCCCAGCGCCAGCCGACCGCTTTCGCTTGCCTCGCGGATCTGCTCGAGGCTGTAGCCGCGCTCCCGCAGCCGGGCGATGATCCGCGCCTGGGTGGCCGCGGCCGGCGACCAGCGGCCGTCGTGCTGCGGTATCAGCCCCTCCTTGACCCAGCGCCTGACGGTCGCCGACGACACACCGGCGCGTGCGGCGACCTGTCCGAGCGTGAGCGTGCCCGCCCCGGACGTTCCCATGGCGGGCAGTCTAGAGTCGTCGGCGGTGAGCGAGCATCCTCCGATCCCGGAGTCGCCGCCGGCGAACGGTGGCACCCCGATCCACCTGCGCCCGACGGCCGAGCTGGCGGAGCGGGCGCTGCTGCCGGGCGACCCGGGACGAGCGCTGGCGCTGGCCCAGGCGCTGCTGGAGAAGCCGCTGATGTTCAACCACCACCGCGGCCTCTGGGGCTACACCGGGATGGCCGCCGACGGCGAGCCGTTGACGATCCAGAGCACCGGCATGGGCGGCCCGTCGGCGGCGATCGTGCTGCACGAGCTGATCGCCCTCGGGGTGCGCCGCGCGATTCGTGTGGGGACCTGCGGCGGGCTCGACGCCAGCCTCGCACTGGGCGATCTGGTGGTCGCCGGGGAGGCCATCGCCGCCGACGGCACCAGCCAGGCGCTTGGGATCGCGAGCCGCGCGCCGGGGACCGACGCCAGGGTGGCCGCCGACGACGAGCTCACGGCCTCCCTGACGCGGACAGGGGTGGCGGATGCAGCGGCCACGGTGGTCAGCACCGACCTCTTCTACGACCCCCGGGGACGGCGCGAGCAGGACTGGCTGGCGGCCGGCGCGGTGGCGGTCGAGATGGAGGCCGCGACGCTCTTCGCGCTCGGGGCGCGCAGCCAGGTTCAGGTAGCCTGCGTGCTGGCCGTCTCGGACCTCCTCGGCGAGGGCCGGGTGCGGATCGACGACGAGCGGCTGGAGAGCGCGGCGCAACGGATGGGAGAGGCCGCGATCGCGGCCCTCAGCTGAGTCCGCGTCAGCCTTTGGCCGCCGGACGCCGGCGCGTCGTGGCTTTGGAGGCTCGGCTCGCTTTGACCGGCTGGCCTGCTTTGGCCGCCCGACCCGCTTTGGCCGCCCGACCCGCTTTGGCCGCCCGACCCGCTTTGGCCGCCTCACCCACTTTGGCCGAAGAGCGTTTGGAGGCGGGGCGTTTCGCGGCTCCCGATGCGTCCGCCGACGCGGCGGCGTCCTTCCGTTTGGCCGCGAGGCCCTCGCGCACGTCGCCGATGGCGCGGGAGAGCGCGCCGAGCTGGTCCTCGATCGCCGCCAGGCGGGCGTCGAGGGTCTGGCCGGGCAGGGCGCGGCCGATGCGGTGGACGCCGTCCTCGATGCCCTCCAGGCGCAGCGACACCGAGCGCAGGCGTCGGGTGAGCCGTTCCATGTCGGCGGCCGAGGGCAGGTTGAGGGCGCCCATCGCCAGCTCCTGGGCCTGGGTCGCCTTCTCACGGGCATCCGAGGCGCGGCCGATGGCGCCGGTGAGCAGGGGATTGTCGAGCAGGTCGCCCAGCGCGCGGCCGAGGCGATCCTCGGTGCCGCTCGCGATCCGGTCGCGTAGGCCCTTGTTCGAACTGCCGTCGGTCATCTTCGGTTGCTCCTTGCGTGGCTCGCCTTGCGCCGGGGTCGGCGGTGATCTTGCGAAGAATACGCGCCCCTGCCGGTCTGCCGCCGAACCAATACGGCGCCCCTGCCGGCACGGGGCAGGATACGGTGCTGTCGTGGCCGAGCGTCTCTTCCTTTTCATCCAGCTCGAGTTCCCCTGGGAGCTCGGCCCGGCCGACGGCCGCTACCTGCTGCGACGCCCCGCCGACGGCGAGCCCGAGCGGGTGATCATCCTGGAAACCCTCGGCGCCGCCAAGCGCGCCGGCCGCCTCGCCGGCAGGCGCCGCCCCCAGGTCCCGCCAGAGCCGCCGCCGGAGCCGGTGGCGACGGCGCGGGCGACCGTCATCGACCCGGCGTCGGTGTCCGCCGAGAGCCAGGCCCAGGCCTGGCTAAACGGCCTCGATGCCGCCGCCGAGCCGCAGGCCGCCGCCACCGCGCTCAACCGTGTCCTGCTGGCCCAGCGGATCGCGACGGCCGACCCCTACCTGCACGAGGTCTCCCCCGCCCAGGCGCTTCTCATCCGCGCCGGCTGGGGCGAGGGCGAGCAGGTCGCCTACGGCCGCTGGCTGCACGCCCGCGAGCTGCGCCGGGGCAAACCGCGCGTCCGGCGCTCGGCGGCGCTGCGCCCCCAGGAGCGCCTGGCGGTGCTGCTGGCCGCGCGCGAAGCGCCACTGCTGTGCGAGGAGCTCACCCTGCGTGCCCGCCTGGATCTCGACGAAGGACGCCCGGCGCACGCCGCCCTGCAGCTCGAGCGGGCCTACGCGGCCGCCCTCGCCGAGCTGCCCCGCGAGCCTCGCGTCGACCTCGACGGGCGCCTCGCCGAGCTCGCCGAGCTGCAGGGCGGCGTGCAGCAGGCCGCGCAGGCAGCGCTGACGCAAGCCGCGGACGGCGTGGCGGCACGGGACGCGACCAGCCCCGCCGGCCTCGAAGGCGGCGAGCCGCGGAAGGACCTCGACGAGGAGCCGATCGGCCACGCCCTGCGGCGGCTGGAGGCGGCATTGCGGGCGCGGACGGCGGCCGGCGTCGGCGACTGAGCGATCAGCGTAAGCACGCGCCTGACCTGCGCGCCCGACCCCGCGAGAAACAACCCGCGAGGCCCAATACCAGGAAATAGGTGCGCCAGCGGGCCGAGCCCACCGACGAACGCCGGCACACATAAGCTTCGACGATTGCACGAGCCGGGCGAACGAGACCTACCTGTCGTCGCCCATAGGCCGGGAACACGAAAGGAGATCAAATGTCACGCGGATGGAGACGGTTGCCTTTGATGATCGCGGTGATTGCGGTCGCGAGCGGTGCCAGCGCGAGCTCGGCATATGCACTGGCACCATTGGGACCGGGGTGGATGGTGAACGGTTTGCCCCTTATCCTCGGAGCCAAGCTGATCAGCAAGCCTTCGAAGAAAGTCACGATTCGACTGCCCGAAGGCTTTGAAGTTGTTTGTGAAAAACTCAAAGACCCAACCGAAGCGGCGATTTTAAGCGAATCCCTACCTGCCCTCTACGTCGGCACCTTCTCCGCCGAAGAATGCAACAAGGTGGTGAACCTCGAAGAAAAAGAAGAACCCGAAGCGTGTGAAGTCGAAGGCAAGACGATCAATTTCAACGAATTGGGCGCTAACGTCGTCTGGATCGAAGCAACCGGATCAGAACGGTACGTCTACTTCAATCGCGCCTTTCATGGCGGCAAATGGGAAACCTCCAACGGACTCTGGGCTACGATCAAAATCAAATCCATCTCGGGCAAAACGTGTCCATCCCTCCTACTGGGTATGCATCCATTGAACGGCCAACTACTGGCAAAGCTGAAGATGCCGACCACCGAACAGCCGAAAAAGACCTTTACGTCTGTCGAAACCGGTGGATGCGCAAAGGCAAAAACCTACTACGAAGGTGAACCCCGCACTTCCCACTCAGCCGAAGGGCTGACGATCGGCGGCGAAAAAGGCGCAGAACTCTGCGGCGAATTCGAACTGGAACTGGAAAACGGCGACGAATTCTCAGTCTCCTAGGCTAGGGCTAAACGGCAAGCCCGAAGCCAACCTCGACATATAGCCGATGGGGTGGTTCGCGATAGCGTGGACCACCCCATGCGTGCGCCGGGGAGACAGCTTCACAGTAGAGTGCATGACCATGGACCCCACGACCACCGCGATCGGCACCTGGAGCGGGGGCCGCTTCATGCACTTCGGCGAGCCCCTGGCGGACGAGCGCCTGCGCGCCCTGCTGCGCCCGGGGGATGGCATCGACACGGTCATCTCCGCCGACGTCTACGGCGAGGGCGAGGCCGACCGGGTGCTGGGCGAGGCACTGCGGGGGGTGCCGCGCGAGAGCTACTGCCTGGTCGGAGCGATCGGCCACGACTTCTACGCCGGGGAGCGCGACGGGGCGAAGGGATTTCCCCGCTTCACCGACGCCCGCCTGCGCGCCGAGGACGGCTACCTCGACTACATCCGGATGGCCACCGAGCGCAGCCTGCAGCGGATCGACGCGGAGCGCTTCGACCTGCTGCTGCTGCACAACCCCGACCGCACCGGCTACACCAGCCCCGTCGTCTGGGAGGGCATGGAGGCCGTGCGCGAGGCCGGCCTGACGCGGCTGCTCGGCGTCGCCCCGGGGCCGGCCAACGGCTTCACGCTCGACCTCATCGACTGCCTGGAGCGCTTCGGCGAGGTCATCGACTGGGCGATGATCATCCTCGGTCCGCTGGAGCCCTGGCCGGGCGAGCTGGTGCTCGACGCCGCCGTCGCCCACGACGTCGGCGTCATCACCCGGGTCGTCGACTACGGGGGTCTCTTCCACGACGACGTCCTGCCGGGACACGAATTCGCCCGCTACGACCACCGCCGCTTCCGCCCCGAGGGCTGGGTCACGGCCGGCCGGGAGAAGCTGGAGCGGATGCGCCCCTACGCCGAGCGCCACGGCCTGACGCCGCTGCAGCTGGCCTGCCAGTGGAACCTGGCCCAGCCGGGGGTGCGCTGCGTGGTGCCGACCCTGATCCAGGAGAGCGGGCCCGGCGCCCGGCCGGTTGAGGACAAGCGGGCCGAGCTGGCCGCGCTGCCCGCGCTGCGCACCCAGCCCGGGGCGGCGCTCGGCGAGACCGAGGTGGCCGAGCTGCGGGCGATCGGCGACAACAGCAACTGCATGGCGCTGAAGGGAGCCAACCCGCAGTACGAGGGTGCCCCCCAGCCCGACCGTTGGGTACTCGACGACGAGCTCGCCGCGCTGGCGACCCGCTGGCGGATCGAGCCGGCAAGCGACCTCGTCCAAGGCGCCTGAGCGCGCCTGACCCCTACCCAGGAGGCCCTGGCCAGCCGGGGACGGCGAAGCCGGAGCTGCGTTGCGCCCAGGAGCTGCGTCGCCCCGGGGCCGCGCCGCGGAAGCCCGCGCTACAGCGAGCCGGCCGGCGCCAGCCACTCGCTGACGAAGTCGAGCTTGGTGCGCTCGGCCAGGACGTCGTAGTCGCCGTCGTAGTGCAGTACGCCCCCGCCGGCGACGTGGGCGCATGCCGCGATCACGACATCCGTCGGGGGAAGACGGTGGTGACCGATGCGGGCCAGCTCGCTCTGCGCCTCCAACGCCAGTCGTTCGACGTCGGCGGTGATCTCGACGCGCCAGAGACGCCCCAGATCCTTGACAAGGGCTTCGTGCTCGCGCCCGGACCTCGCGGAATACCCGGCCTCCAGGAGGAACGGCATGCAGGTCCCCAACCGACGGTCTCGCAAGAGCGCGGCCATCCGCTCCCGCGCAGCTGGATGCCGGCGTCGCGCCCAGGCCGAGTTGTCGAGCAGCAGCACGCTACTCGTAGTTGGCGATCAGCCCGAGCCGCTTGACTTCGTCGGCGGCCTCGACATCGACGGGGTCGGTGCCGTAAAGGACGTCGTGTATCAGCCGCTCGCGAGCTTCGCGGGCCTCGACGCTCTCCTCCCGCAGCGCCCGCGCCTTCGCCCGCGCTCCCAAGATCACGAGCTCGCCGAAGTCGATGCGCGCGCCCCCCAGCTCGCCGCGGAGCTCATCGAGCGCCTCGTGCACGGGCGGAGTCTCGGTGATGGTGTGGCGTGGATGAGTGGTCGGCATCGGCGCAAGTGTAGCACCAGTGCAGCACCAGCCCGAGGCGTTGGCGACGTCCGATGCGTTGGCCCCGTCCGAAGCGTTGGCCACGTCCGGGGCGTTGGCGACGCGGTAGCCGCCCGACCTACTTCCCCTCGAACCGCGGCGCCCGTTTCCCGAGGAACGCCGCGATCCCCTCCTTCGCGTCGGCGCTCTGGAAGACCGAGGCGAAGGCCCGCTTCTCGGCCTCGATGCCCTCGTCGAGGTCCCCGGCGGCCGAGACCCGCTTGATCTGCTCCAGCGCCAGCGGCGCCTGGCCGGCGAGCTTGCGCGCCCAGGCCAGCGCCGTGTCGAGCAGTTCGTGGTCGTCGACCACGGCCGCCACCAGCCCATACTCGTGGGCCTCCTCCGCCTGGACCGGGTCGCCGACGAGGTTCATCTCCAGCGCCTTGCTCTGGCCGACGAGCCGCGGGAGGCGCTGGGTGCCGCCGAAGCCGGGGATGATGCCGAGCTTGATCTCGGGCTGGCCGAACAGAGCCGAGCGGGCGGCGACGCGGACGTCGCAGGACATCGCCAGCTCGCAGCCGCCGCCGAAGGCGAGGCCGTTGACGGCGGCGATCGTGGCGATGCCCTCCTGCCCGAGCTCGCGGAAAAGGGCGTGGGCCTCGTGGATCAGCTTCTCCCCGCCGGCCTCGTCCATCGAGGTGAAGGCCTTGATGTCGGCGCCGGCGCTGTACAGGAAGGGGTTGGAGGAGGCGATCACCAGCGCCCGGATCGGCTGCCCGGCCCCGTCCGCCCCAGCGCCGCCCGACCCCGCGGCGGAAGCCTTGACCTGCTCCCAGACCTTGCGCAGATCCTCGATGACCTGCGGCGCGATCGAGTTCATCTGGCCGTTGGCGAGCCAGGCGATCGCGACCCCGTGCTCACGGGTCTCGAGCTTGATGACCTCGGCGGGCTGCTCGGCGTCGGGCTGGGGGTAGGCGTAGAAGCCCTGGCCGGCCTTCTGCCCGAGGCGCCCCTGGGCGACGAGGCGGCGCAGGATCGTCGGCGGGGCGAAGCGCTCGCCGTGGCGCTCCTGGGCGTTCTCCAGGCGCTCCAGGATCGTGTCGAGCCCTTCGACGTCGGCCTTCATGAACGGCGGCAGCAGGCCCCGCCGGGGATCCAGGCCGGCGCCGGCCATCAACCCGAAGTCGATGTCGCGGTGGGTCGCGACGCCCTCCTCCAGCACCAGGCAGGCCTCGACGAAGGTCTTCAGCGTCATCAGCTCCACCAGCTCCTGGACGTCGGGCTCGGCGTCGCCCGGCAGGTTGGGCTCGCCGGCGGCGCTGTAGAAGCCCTCGCCGCCGGTCTTGGCGCCGAGCTTCTTTTCGGAGACCAGCTTCTGCATGCCCTTGGGCACGTAGAAGCGCTCCTCCCCGTAGGACTCCGCGAGGTGTTCGGCGACGTGCAGCACGGTGTCGAGGCCCAGCAGGTTGACCAGGAAGTAGGGCCCCATCGGCGCGACGTTGGCCGCCCCGACGCCCTCGTCGATGGCTTTGATCGACAGCCCCTTCTGCTCCTGCTCGCGCCAGATCTCCGAGGTCCCGGAGTTGAGGATCCGGTTGACCACGAAGCCCGGCACCTCGGCGCAGGTGATCGGCTGCTTGCGGATCGCCTGGGCGAAGGTGATCGCCGCGCTGACCGTCTCGGGGTCGGTCTCGTCACCTTCGACGATCTCGATCAGCGGCATGATCGAGGCGGGGTAGAAGTAGTGGAAGCCGACGACCTTCTCCGGACGTAACGTCGCTTCGCCGATCTCGGTGATCGACAGCGAGGAGGTATTCGAGGCGAGGATGGCGTGGCCGGGGGTGGCGGCGTCTAGCTCGGCGAAGACCGCCTGCTTGATCTCCATCCGCTCCGGGACGGCCTCGATCACGAAGTCGACGTCGCCGAAGCCCTCATAGGAGGTGCTGCCGTGGATGCGGCCGACGATCTCCTCGACCTGCGCCTGGGCCTGCTCCTCGCTGAGCTTGCCCCGCTTGACGAGTTTCTGGACCTGGCCGGCGGTGACGTTGCGGGCCTCGTCCAGGCCGGCCTGCACCAGCTCGTCGGAGATGTCCTTGAGCTCCACCGGGATGCCCGCCGCGGCGATCGTCTGGGCGATCTGGCCGCCCATCGTCCCGGCTCCGACGACGGCTGCCTTGAACACGAACATCTTCTTCTCGTCTCCTCGCTGTGGGGGTCCTTGACGGCGCAGCGGGAGCCTACTGATGTCGTCCGGGCGGCAGCGCTTCCAGATGTCGTCCCGGCGGCACCGCTTCCTTTGGCGCATTGCGGGTATATGGACGGTATGAAACGGTTTCCACTGGTTTTGCTGCTGGCGACGTCGATGCTGTGCTCGGCTCCGGCCGCCGGCGCCGTCCCGGTCGCCAAGCCCGGCGCGTACACCGGCGCCGCCGTCGCGGTCAGCTACGGCTCGGCGACGCTGCGGGGAGCGATAGCCCCGCGGGGAAGCGCCACTACCTACTACTTCCAATACGGACCGACCGCCGCCTACGGCTCGCAGACCGCCGTCGGCGACGTCGGGGCGGTCAGAGGCGCCGTCAAAGTGAGCGTCGCCATCAGCGGCCTCGCCCCGCTCACCGTCTACCACTACCGGCTGATCGCCGTCAACGCCGCCGGCGCCGCGACCGGCGTCAGCAGGGCCTTCAAGACCGGTCGAGTCCCGCTCTCGCTGCAGGTCCTGGTCTCGCCCAATCCGACCCTCTACGGGTCGACGGCAACGGTCCAGGGGACCCTCTCGGGCACCGGCAACGCCGGACGCGCCGTCGTGATGCAGGAGAACCCCTTCCCCTACACCGCGGGCTTCGTCGACGTCGGCAACCCCGAGCTCACGACCGCCACCGGCAGCTTCTCCTTCCTCGCCCCCGGCCTGACACAGGCCACGCAGTTCCGCGTCGTCACCACCACCAACCCGCCCGTCGTCAGCCCCGTCGCGATCGAGGGCGTCGCGGTGCGCGTCAGCGCCCACGTCGGTCGCACCCGCCGTCGCCACCACGCCCGCATCTACGGCACCGTCACGCCGGCCGTCGACGGCATGGAAGTCGGCATCATGCGAGTCATCGGCGGGCGCAACGTCCTCGTCTCGGGAACCGTCCTACGTCACGGCAGCGCCACGACCTCGCGCTTCAGCCGCACCATCCGGGTGCATAAGCACGCGCTGTACCGCGTGCTGGTGCGGGTGACCAACGGCGCCCAGGTCTCCAACTACAGCTCGCCGCTGTTCATCCGCTGAAGATCCGCATCTAACATACGCCAGCGTAAGTTATGTTGGCGTAGGTTCACGAGCTCGGCTCCCCCGACTTGCCCTGAGACGCCCAGTGGGCGGGCACGGATGCCCGCCCCCCCACGCGACGCCCACGCCGGGCGCCGCGCGGACGATCCCAAAAAGAAGCCCCTACGCGACGGCCGCCGCCGGCTCCTCCACGCGCCGCGGCAGCAGCGTTTCCCGGGCGATCACCAGGCGCTGGATCTGCGAGGTCCCCTCGTACAGCTGCATGATCTTGGCGTCCCGGAACAGCTTCTCCACGGGGTACTCCTTGATGAAGCCGTAGCCGCCGTAGACCTGGACCGCATCCGTCGCGACCTTCATCGCCGTGTCCGCCGCGAAGCGCTTCGCGTGCGAGGAGACCAGCGTGTTGCGTTCGCCGTTGTCCAGCATCACCGCCGACTTCCACGTCAACAGGCGAGCCGCTTCGATCTCCGTCGCCATGTCCGCGATCATGAACTGGATCGCCTGGTGCATCGCGATCGGGACCCCGAACTGGACGCGTTCCTTGGAGTACTCCGTGGCGAACTCGAACGCCGCCCGCGCGATCCCCGTCGCCATCGCCGCCACCCCGGGGCGGGTCCGGTCGAGCGTCATCATCGCCAGCTTGAAGCCCTTGTTTTCCTCGCCCAGCAGGTTCTCCGCCGGGACCTCCACGTCGTTGAAGCTGATCGTCGCCGTGTTCGACGCCCGCTGGCCGAGCTTGTCCTCCTTCTTGTCGACCTGCACCCCCCACTCCCGCTCCACCACGAAAGCCGAGATCCCTCGGTGGCCGGCCTCCTTGTCGGTCTTCGCGTAGACCGTGTAGTAGTCCGCGTGGCCGCCGTTGGTGATAAAGCACTTCGAGCCGTTCAACACGTACCTGTCGCCCTGCTTCACCGCCGTCGTCCGCATCCCCGACACGTCAGACCCCGCGTCGGGCTCCGTCAGGCAGAACGAGGCCAGCTTCAGCTCCTCCGTGAGCGGCGTCAGGTACTTTTTCTTCGTCTCGTCCGAGCCGCCCAGCACGATCGGCGCCGTCGCCAGGCCATTGCAGCCCAGCGACGTCTGGATGCCCGAGCAGCCCCACGACAGCTCCTCCTCGATCAGGCACCCGTCGAGGTAGCCCAGGCCGGGGCCGCCGTACTCCTCTGGGATGTGGGTGTTCATCAGGCCCACCTCCCACGCCTTCTGCAGGATCTCCTCGGGCCACGTCCCGTCCTTGTCGTACTCCCACGCCACCGGACGGATCTCCTTCTCCGCGAAGTCGTGGGCCAGCTCGCGCAAGTTCTTCTGCTCGTCGGTGAGCGTGAAATCAACCATGTCTACTCAGTGCTCTCCCATTGATTTTGAAGGGGCCCGGCGCGGCTCGCCGGCCTGCGGCCGCCTGCGCCACCCACTC
>Ga0335072_10000761_pt1 | contig 57908 bp, 53 predicted proteins | sample Lox_Sample_21_FD_206725 | JGI IMG/M metagenome (GOLD analysis project Ga0335072, IMG submission 206725) | Soil microbial communities from Loxahatchee National Wildlife Refuge, Florida, United States - Lox_Sample_2.1 | ecosystem: Environmental > Terrestrial > Soil > Wetlands | place: USA...
TGGAAGTGAGTTGCGCGGCGATTCCGGAAGAACTGATCGAGTCGGAGATGTTTGGTCACGCGAAGGGCAGCTTCGGCGGGGCTACGGAAGACAAAATCGGGAAGTTCCAGAAGGCCGACGGCGGGACGTTGTTTCTGGATGAAGTTGGGGACATGAGCCTGCGGACGCAATCGAAAGTGATGCGGGTACTGGAGGAGCAGCGCATCGAGCCTATCGGGTCCAATCAGACGTTAAGTGTGGATGTTCGGGTGATCGCGGCGACCAACAAGAATCTGGAGCAGGAGATCGCGCGCGGCGCGTTCCGGCAGGACCTGTTTTACCGGCTGAACGTGATTCCCTTCCACGTGCCACCGTTGCGCGACCGCAAGGAAGATATTCCGGTGATCGCGCGATTTTTTCTGAATGAGTTCAGCGCGGAGTATGGGAAGAAGACGCGGGAACTGAGCGAAGGGGCGCTGGAAATTCTGTTGCGGTACCCGTGGCCCGGGAATGTGCGGGAGTTGAAGAACCTGGTGGAACGATTGGTGATCGTGTGCCCACAAGCGCGCATCGAACCGCACCACTTGCCGCCGGAATTGTTCCGGGGAGTGGCGGAGAGTCCGCAGCATCCGTATGCGACGCTGCACGAGGCGCGCAGCGCGTACGAGCGGGAGTTCATTTTGCGGAAATTGCAGGAACACCGGTGGAACATGACGCAAACGGCGTCGGCGTTGGGGCTGGAGCGGTCGCACTTGTACCGGAAGATGAAGTCGTTGGGGATTGCCGCGCCGGAGTGAAGTGTTGCGAGGGCGAGAACGAGGAGTCTTCAGGGGCTAAAGCCCCACCTCCTGAAGAAAAGAATTAACAAGCGCGCCCTCAGCGGCTAAAGCCGCTCGGATGTGGCTGGCGTTACGGCACGGCTGAAGCCGTGCCCTGACGAAAACCGGGGGTTCGCAGACGGATTCCCTGCTCATGCGGCATTGCTAAAGGCAGTTCCTCAGGGGCTAAAGCCCATTGCGAGCATAGGCGTTATGTCGGAGCCCCTCGAAGCTCGGGGGGAACTAAAGCTCCGCCCCCCGGTGGCAGACACATTTTTCCGCAAAGCCCTCAGCGGCTAAAGCCGCTCGGATGTGGCTGGCGTTACGGCACGGCTGAAGCCGTGCCCTGACGAGAGAGTGTGTTCTCAGTCAGGTTCTGAAAGGCGGGCCCTGACGAAAACTGCGTTTATTCTTTTTCTTGGTTGGATTGATGGTCGGCTAGGGCTTGGAGCTGGGTGTGCCAATCTAATTCGCGGACTTTTTGGGGATTTTCGCGCCAGTCGGCAACTACCTTTACAAACATGGCGAGAAAAATCTTTGTGCCTAGTAATGCTTCCAGTTCTTTGCGGGCGGCGGTGCCGATTTTCTTGAGCATTTCGCCTTTGTGGCCAATGAGAATCTTTTTCTGAGAATCGCGCTCGACGTGCAGGGAGGCGTGAATGCGCAATAGCTTGGGAGTTTCTTCGAATTGGTCGATGACCACGGCGAGCGCGTGCGGCACTTCGTGGTAGGTCAAATCGATGGCCTTCTCGCGGATGATTTCGCCGACCAAGAAACGCTCGGGCTGATCGGTAATCTGGTCTTCCGGAAAAAAGGGCTCGCCCTGGGGTAATTCCTTGAAGATCTCCTCGAGCAGAGCGTCGCAGCCGTCGCCTTTGCGGGCGGAAATGGGCACAACTGCGGCAAAAGGAAATGCCTTGGTGAAGGCGTCGATCAAGGGAAGAAGTTTGGGCTTGGGGACGAGGTCAATTTTATTGAGCGCCAGAATGGTCTTGCCGGCAAAGCGCTGACCTTTTTCGAGGAGCAAGGAATCGGCGTGCGGCAGGGTGCGGCTGGAGTCCACAATCATCAGCAAGACATCAATGCCTTCGAGCGCCGCGGCAACTTCGCGCATCATTTGGCGGTTGAGTACAGTATCGCCCTCATGCAGTCCTGGCGTATCGACGAAGACGATTTGTCCGGCTGGCCTGGTAACAATTCCCTGAATGCGGTTGCGTGTGGTTTGGGGTTTGGAAGTGACAATGGCTACTTTCTGACCGACAAAGCGATTCAGTAATGTGGATTTTCCGGCGTTGGGGCGGCCGATAATGGCGACATAGCCGGCTCGCCGCGTCTGTGTGTTCTTGTTTTTTTTTGGCATGAAGTGTTCTCAGTGTTTGGCGGGAGAGCCAGCGGCCATCAAGCGCCGGGCGCGCAAACGCAAAACCTTGCGCTGGTTCGACTCCAAAACCTCAAAGCGATAGCCTTGCAGGTCAATGTGGTCGCCGGGCACCGGGACTTTGCCCAACGCATGGCTGAGCAGTCCCGCGACGGTAGTGACGGTCTCGTCGGCATGATCACCAAATTGTACGGCTAACAATTGTTCGAGGTGAGGGATGGACATGCTGCCGCGCAAAACCAGGCTGCCATCCGGTTCGCGCACGGCATCGGGGGCAGGTTGCATGCTGCCGGTGGCGCTGCTTTCCCCGACGATCTCTTCGACCAGATCTTCGACGGTGGCAATGCCGGCAACGGAGCCATGCTCGTCAATCACCACAACCATGGACTGGCCTTTTTGTCGCATCTCGCGGAGCAGGTCGGAGCCAACTTTGGTCTCTGGAACAAAGAGAATGGGCTTGATTAATTCGCGGACCTTGCGTTTGGGCAAGTCGGTATCGGCAATCTGCAGCAGATCCTGAGCGTGGACCACACCAATGATATCGTCGAGAGAGCGCTCGTAGACGGGCATTTTGGCAAAGCGGGTCTCGACGTATTTGGCGTGCATCTCTTCGAGGGTGGCGTCGGCGAGGAGGGCGACCACGTCGGGGCGCGGGGTCATGACTTCGCGGACGCGCTTGTCGCTGAACTCCACGACCTGCTCAATCAAGTCGGCCTGTTCCGGCTCGATGATTCCTTCTTCTTCGGCAACTTCGACGAGCGCTTCGATTCCCTCTTCGGTGCGTTGCTCCTCGGTGCGCTCCACTTCCTGCTCGGAGATACGCGCAACGGTTTCGGCGCCCTCGAGGAAAACGCGGATGGGCCAAACCAGCCACATGCCCGCGCGAATGAGCGGCAACAGCGGAAGCAGCCAACGGCCGGAGGTGCGGTAGAGCAGCATGTCGGGAATGAAGTGCATCAGGATGACGACTTCGAGCGAGAGAAATACGAGAAACTGCACACCGGCTTCCCAGCCGTTGGGGCCGAGATAGACAATGCCGCGGGTGGTTTCGAGCACGACAAAGGCGAGCCAGAAGTGTCCGAGGATGCGGAAGGTGCGTCCGCCGCTCCTGCGGTTGATATTCAGCTTGGGCTCAATTTCGGCTTCGAAAATTTCCAGGTGCTCGTGGACACGGCCGGTGGTCATGCGGCCGAGTTCGCGGTAGATGAGCGTGAGGTAGGAAAAGATGGGCAGGCCCAGGGCCAAGACGAACAAGCTGACGATGTAGGTCCACAGCAACATCAGTTCAGCTCCAACCGGCTACGCAGCTTGGCTTCCACTCGTTCCATCTCGCCGCGATCATTCTCGTGATCATATCCCAGAAGATGCAAAACCCCATGCAGCATGAGTACGCAAATTTCTTGTGACAAGGATCGGCCAAAGGCCCGGGCGTTTCTGCGGGCCACCGTAGGGGAAATGGCGATATCGCCGAGGAAGGTGCCGCGGAGCTGTCTGGCGCGTGTGCGCAAAGACCTGGGATGGGCGCGCTGTTCGGTTGGGAACGAGAGCACATCGGTGGTCTTTGGTTTGTGCCGATACTGAGTATTGAGGCGGCGCATCTCGGCATCGGTTACCAAACGGACGAAGGCCGATTGTGCATCCAAGCCCATTTCGCGATTCATACGCAGACAGAAGCGTCGCAGTTGCGGCAAGGGTACGTACACGCGCCGCTGATGATTCTCAATAACATGAAAACGACTTGGCACGCTGGAGACCCTGGGCTTGCGTCTCTTGCTGGACATGTTGGACTACGATACCGGATTCTCCGGAGCGGGCATTTCCTTCTTCTCTTTCGGCGGAGCCTGGCCGTTCCCGGTTCGTTGTGGATGCGAAGCGTCATGCTCCTCGTAGGCCCGAATAATCTGTTGAACAAGGTTGTGGCGCACGACGTCTTTTTCTCCGAACTGAATGACGCTGATGCCGGGAATGCGTCCACAAATTTCCATGGCTTCCACCAAACCGGACTTCTTGCCGGCGGGCAGATCAATTTGCGTGACGTCGCCGGTGATCACCGCCTTGGAATTGAATCCGAGGCGGGTGAGAAACATTTTCATTTGCTCGCTGGTGGTGTTCTGGGCCTCGTCGAGAATGACGAAGGAATCGTTCAGCGTGCGCCCGCGCATAAAGGCCAGCGGGGCGACCTCGATAATTCCCTTTTCGAGAAAACGCTCGAGCTTGTCGGCGTCCAACATGTCGTACAGCGCGTCGTACAGCGGGCGCATATAGGGATCGATCTTTTGTTGCAGGGTTCCGGGCAAAAAGCCCAGGCGCTCGCCAGCTTCCACGGCGGGCCGGGCCAAAATAATGCGGTTAACCTGTTTGGTGAGCAGCGCACTGACGGCCATGGCCACGGCGAGGTAGGTCTTTCCGGTGCCGCCGGGGCCGATGCCGAAGGTCATATCGTGGCTTTCAATTTCCTCCATATAGCGGCGCTGGCTGGCGTTTTTGGGGGTAACGGTTTTCTTGCCAAACGAACGGGTGCGGCCGTGTTCGAACATGGCGCGTGGAGAGGATTGCGGCTCTTCGGTAGCCACGCGCATGAGCGATTTGATCTCCGCGCCAGAGAGCACGCGGCCATGGCGAGTGAGATGGTTGTACTCCTCGACAATGCGGACGGCCTGGTCGACGGAATCTTGGGAGCCCTCAATGGTCAGACGGGTATCGTTCAAGTGCGTTCGCACCTGTAAAACGTCTTCCAGCATTCGTATGTTTTCGTCGAGAGTCCCGAAGAAGGGTTCCAGCTGCCCGGAAATATGGATCGTGCGCTTCATCCAGTTGGAAGATTGTGCTGCTTCCCGTAATGGGTGGCCGATGGGTTTCCTCCAGAGCGTTCCGGCGGTGTGACCGCCGGGATAGGAGATGCATTCAAGCTAGCGCACCCACAGGGCAGGGTCAAGTTAGAGTATTGTGACAGGGCCGCGGCGGACGTCTGCGCGCTGGAAGCGCATTAGAAAAAATGTGCCGGGGCCGAGCGCGTGAGGAAGTGAACTAGGGTTGGGCTGCGGGGATCTGCAGGCCCTGAACGAGAATCCCGCGATAGACAGCGCCTTTTTGACGATGGACGCGTACCTTCTGGTAGGCCGGGCTGTCATACCAGAGCTTAGCGGCTTGCATGGTGGGAAACTCGGCGATCACCGTACCTTCGGTTGGGGGTCCTTCGAGATCCTCGTGAGCGCCATAGGAGGCCAGGACTTTTACGTGGTGGCCAACGAAGGTGGAACGGATCTCCCGCCAATAAATTTCCAATTCGGCCGGATCGATGGTGCGTTCGCGAATGAAAACTAGATAGGCGCTCATGGCAATGTCCTCTTTTATATCAAATGGCAGCCTTGGCCATGGCTTTCGCGTTTGCCGCAAGCGGGACGCGGGCGCGGATCCGTGTCCCAACATTTAGCTGGGAATCGATGCTGAAAGTTCCGTTCACCTGGGAGATTCGTTCAGCCATGCTAACGAGACCCAGTCCTCCATTGTTCCTTTTATCTGTTACATCAAATCCCACGCCTTGGTCACTGACCTCAAGTTCAAGCTGTCCGGACTTTTCCTGCAAACAAACCTTAATGTGCTTTTGACCGCTGTACTTCACTGCATTGCGCAGAGCTTCCTGAACCACTCGAAAAACGCAAAGGGACACGTCTTGAGGCAAGGAGCCCGATAGAGCGCTATCGGAAAGCTCGACAATCAGACCGTTTTGCCGGCCGACTTCGCGGCAATAGCTCTTGACCGCGGTGGTCAAACCAAGGTTCTCCAAAATCGAAGGATGGAGTTCATGGGAAATGAGTTGGACGTCATTCGTTAGACTGGAACACTGTTGCCGAATCTCCTCTAACTGCTCAGCAGCCGGCACGTGTCCGTTGCTTTCGTGCTTGGCCGCCTTCTCAATCTTGAGGCATAGCATTGCGAGCCGCTGACAAACATCGTCGTGCAACTCCCGGGCAATTCGGATCCGTTCCTGCTCCTGCGCCGAAATAAGCCGCCGACTCAGTTCCTTTTCAACGAGCCTAGCGCTCTCGCGCTCCTCCACTACGGCAGCAAGAGCCATGAAGGGGATCGCAGCGAATATCAAGAACACCTGCAGAGACAGGACATTGCGCGCAGGGTCTGGCCCTGTGAAGGGACCGTAGCCATGCATGGCTCCCCAAATGGCTAAAAATGAAATAACGATCATGGAGGTGCTAACGCCCAACGAACCGAATCTCAAGGCGGCCCATAGAAGCAATGGCACTAAAGAATAGAGCGAGGAGGGCAGCGTTTTCCAAGGAGTTAAGAGAACCAAATATCCCAAAATAGCCAGAGTGCCGAGCAACGCGGTTGCCTCTACCGCGGAATGAACGGACCGGTGAATCCAAGCACGGCCAGCGCTGGCCCAGCTCAAGAATGCCGGGGTTAAAGTCAGGAAAGACAGCATTTCGGAGAAAACCCAGATGCGCCAATTGGCCGCATATGAGCCGGATGGGGCGCCGGCCCCGATGGTTGCACCAACAAGGGGTGCGAGGAATGCGGCGAAGAAACAGTACTTCCCAAGGGCTTTCGGACTATTAAGTCGCGGGACTCCGTCGAAAGCATACCCGAGCCCCAGGCCGATGATGAGGAACTCGACTGTGCTGGCCAGGAAAAGTAGGCCAGTCGCTCCAAGCGTGAAACCTAATTGCAAGTTCTCGACGGCGGCTGCCGCCTGGCCTGCCGCTAGAAGCACCAGCCAGTCCCTTCTCGGCAGCAAAAGCATGGCTGCCACCAACAACGCGGATGGGGGCCAAAGTACCGAAAGACCTTGGCTGGAGATAACCATGGCGCCACCCAACTTGGCGGCCAGATATGAAACCAGAAAGACTACGAGGCCCAAAAGGGCCGTTTGCACTGGGGAAAAACGCTCTGTGAGGGATGGGGGAGCGTTGCTCTCACCGACTAAAAGATGGGTGTGAGGTGCATACATAAAATGCACACCAACTAACCTGATTTTCTGGGCGGGTGCTGATTGACTTCAAGGACTGCCGGACACCGAGAGTGTACCACTCTCTAGAAATGGTCAACAGAATACCTTTTGTGTTGTTAAGCTGACACAATGGCAGGCCGATGTAGTTTTTACTGAAACCTCCGGGCGGCGGAGCAAAGGCAACCAGGAGAAATCAAGCCCTGGCGAGACGCAGATTCCTGTCGCAGTTGCTTGGGCTGCGTCAGCTCCGCGACGTGTGGCTACAGTTGCGGAGCGTTCCGACCATGAGGCTTTGAGTGGCTATGAGTTCTTCGTATTGATCAACGACCGCATTCCATCGCCGACCGAACTCCGATTCGCTTACCATTCAGATGCTGGGATCTTTTCAGCAGCAAGCGACTGCTAAACCGTTAGCTGGATGGACTCGAACCATCTTTTAATAAGTTGCCGCAACGGCACTATTGATTCGGCGCGAATCAACGTCCGCAAAGAAAGAGCTGATGATGTTTCGTTGACCTACCTGAACATCTCGAATTCAACCGCCAACGAGTTCAGGCCATTGCTCCTGGTAACCGCCAGTCTCAGAAAAGTTGGTTTTAGTACGTAACTTTGTGATTTGCGGACAAACCAGGACTCAGCAACTCAAATGATATGACGGGCCGCCTGACTCGAAATAACTTCCGGCGTCAACTGACTAGACGGTCCGCTGTTGCGGGGTCGCTCGCCGGACTGTTTATCACTGAGCTGTTTTTCCATGCTGCCCAGGCACAGAAAACAATGAATGGCAACATTGCGCAACCGAACTCACCGGCAAAGTACTTGGTTTGTACCCGCTCGATGGTCAGAGGGTTGAAGTACCCCTCGATCATTGCATTGTTGGATGCATGCAGGAGTACCGCGGGCCACAGACTTCCCGACTTGACGGTTAGCCAAACGAAGACAAAGCTGGCCGCGATTGTCAAAGTGGCAAAACAGGTCAGCGAGTACACCGGAGCTCCTGAGTTGTAACTACTCCAGATGACCAACGGAGCGTGCCAGCCGGTCCAGATCACGCCGCTGATCAGAGCGGTGCGCGTGAATGAAGTTACCTTGATCAACTCAGGAACGAGAAAGCCGCGCCAGCCGATCTCTTCACCAGCAACCCAAATGCAACTAAGCAGGACTGCTGCTACGGAGCCGATCACGTAATACAGCGTGAGGGGGACCCAGATGGGTGCCGAAGGCATGTGGAGTATGCTTCGTATTTTTTCGACCTGCTGCGCCTTGGGGAAGCCTCCTATTCCAGTCACCCAAACCAGTAAATAACTTGGCCATATGTAAACGATGGGAAATGCCCATCCTGCCAACAAGTATCTCGATTTTCCCAGTCGCCACCCGAACTCATGCCATGGTCTTTTCGTCAAAAAGGAGGTCAATATCGCTGCGGCAGCAGGACACCACATGAGTCCGAACACGTACGATGCTTTCATTCCGTGCTGAAAGCAGAGCAGGTAGAAAAGTGAACTGAATGAGAAAACCAAAGCCAGGTAAGTGAGGATGCGAACGAGGGGATGGGAAAACATTAGCGTTTCTTCCAGAAAGGTCAGGGTAAGACAGTCTGTCCTGTTTGGGAAAGCCAGGCGCGACAATCGCAGACTCTAAGCAAAAAAGCGCCGTTGGGGATGTGACCAGATTCACAGGTCCGGATTAACGGGGAAACCGGACAGGTAGGCTCCAGCACTGTTCGGTGGCGCATCTCTGCACTCGCGTTGTGAGTCAGCGATCAGGACGGATGACGCGGGGAGGTCGCGTGAGCGCATAAACGGTGGAAGCCCAGAGAATCACGCCAGTCGCTATACCCGCCGAGGCCGTCAAGTTCCACGATTTCACCACCGTTATGGCGAGAATGTCCCAAAGGACTATCAAAGAACCAAGCCAGTAATACGAAGCGGTTCCAAAAATTCTGCCCAGCGGAAGAAAGTGCAACCCAACCACCAGGCTGATACCTACCGCGATCCAATCGGGTCGTCGGAACAGGTTCGCGAGAACGACTACGATAATGCAGCCTACAACCTCAAGAACGGTCACAATACCAAACGGCCTGCGTCTCGTGTGCCAAAAATCGCTCTGCGATGCACCCTGCGCTCTCATCATTTTTCGGCCTCGCCGCACCACGGTTACGGCGAATGCCATCAGCGCGGCGGCTATACAAAAATACCCGACCCAAATTGCCGCTGGTAAACTCCCAAGCACACCCAAGCCCCATCCGAGCCACAGGAAGCCAAAAGTGGTGGTGATGATCGCCCCCATGCCACGACCAAATGCCACTCCCGCGATTGCCGCTTGATTTCCCACCGCAATGCTATGCCTCGTTAGAATATATACCGGGAAACCCGTGAACATGATCGGATGAAAACGGGGGGCAGGTCATCCGCGGCGAGCCTGCACCGTAAACTCTCCCGCGCTCACCTTGACCAAGTGGGACTATCTCTTGGCTGCGTTAGCTGCCACTCGGGCGCGGAATTTTTTTTCCTGCTGAATTTCTTCGTCGTTGAAGGCGGATGCGAAGTCTTCGAGCTCCGCAATCTGGCGGATCTCTACGTCGCCTTCACCTTCGGGGGTGTTGGGGCAGCGCTTGACCCACTCGATGGCCTCTTCGAGAGACTTGACTTGCCAGATCCAGAAGCCGGCGATGAGTTCCTTGGTTTCGGTGAAGGGGCCGTCGGTGACGGTGCAGTTCTTGCCGGAGAAGTGGACGCGGGCGCCTTTGGAAGAGGGGTGGAGACCATCATAGCCTAACAAAACTCCGGCTTCTAAGAGCTCGTCGTTGAATTTGTTCATGTCGGCCATGAGTTGGGGATCGGGCGGTGTGCCTTCGGGGTCTTGCGGGCCTTTGACGATGACCATGAATCGCATTGTGTTTTTCCTTTCGGGTTGAGTTGGGCTGACGTTCAAGTTCAGAGCTTAATTGCTGCTCTACTGATAGTCGAACGAGAAGGTGCAGAATCGACACGGAGAACTGAGAATATTCTCGGTAGCTCCTGGTTAACGGGCTTGCCTCCCATTGAGGTATCAGGACCCTCAGCCCTGCATCAATCAAAGACAGCGATTCCTTCGTCCAAGTAACCTTCGAGGTCATCGCTTATCCATTCCTGACCTGGTTCGTACCCTGAATCGTCGTGTAAATGATCCCGTGTTGCGGTTGAGCGCGGGCTTCCTGCAGCAAGAAACACACATCCGTTTTCTTCGACGAATCCAGAGATTAAGAGTTCTGACAATTCGGGTGAAAGTGCAGGCTCATGCGATTTCCAGTCGGCCAAGAATCGTTGCATTTTCTGGTTGGTTCTCATTACGGATTGATGTTGCCACAAGACGAAGAAAAAGTCCCGATTAACGGGGTTCGCGGACAAGTTGCTCCCAGTACTGTGTTCACACCCCGCGCTGCCTTAGGAGTGCTTCTCGCGATTGTCGTAGTTGCGAGTGGTCAGCCGCTGAAATATAAGGAAAGTCCAGCCGACTAAAGCCGACAAAATCCCGTAGATGACTCCGTTTCCAACAATCGTGACTAGGTATAACAAGAGCTTACTCTTGATGTAGAGCGTAGAACCAAGGAAAAGGATCGGACAAAGAGCGAGTATTGTGATCCCGAATGGACTCGGCTCTGTCAGGGACAGCGCGATGACTGCTATCCCGATGCCTAGAGCCGCTCCAAAACTCGTGGCAAACCGTACTGTCCGCATAGTTCTCTCCGTTACGGTGCGGCACCCACGACAATCATGTGACTATTTCGCATGTCACAAAACTGGTTCGCAGTACGGTTGTTACTCAAAGAGATACAGGTCTCGATTAACGCCCTTACCGGAAAAGTAGCTCATGGGACCCCAAGGGATGTTCAGCAAAACTTCAATTTGAGTTGTGAGGTACTCGACGGGCCGACTGCACCTTACCGACTACTATGAAAATAAGTGCCCCGAGTCCAAAAACAAGGAAAGAGCAAAGCAATATACCCGTGAAGTTACTGGCGCACATAAAGTCTCCTCGCAAAACTGCCCAGAGGAAACTCACTACTGCAACGCCAGCACAGGCTGCGGAGATTTTGAGCGGCTTCACGCTAAGTTATATTCTCAGCTTCCCGCAAAGACCGCAACGCTGGTTAACGGGCTAACCGGACACGAGTCCGACAAGCGCCGCTTACCCAGCACAACTGTGACTAGGGCCGGTGAGGTGCCCTGTTCCAAAGGACGAAGGCGACTGTAGCAGCAAGTGCTAACAGAGCAAAATAGACGAAACGCATGCTCTTGCGACTCTGTTCAGAGAAGTCCTCAAGAGCGCTAACCTGGGGGTCCTGGCTGTCGTAATAAACGGTTGTCGTCTGACCGAATTCCGCTCCTTGCTCGGCTATACTGACGCCCACGTATTGTTCATTGCCAAGTGGATAAGTGTAGTGACAGTAGTTTTCGTGTCCGCGGCCGCGCTGTTCGCACTGAACGATGGTCCCGAAGCACGTTTGTTGCCTGGTCGCTGAATCGTGCTCAACTGCCGCACGATGACCGAAAAAGAAGATGCAGAACACCAACAGAGAAATAAGCGGCCACACAGGACGCCGTGACTCACCATCATTTCGAGAACGCAGGCCAGAAACCCTAGTGAATAGATTAACCATTGGTTGCTACAGTATCCGTCTAGTTGAGGCGTCGAGTCCATTCTGCTTCCGGGCTTTTGGTAAACGGGGTTCGCGGACAAGTTGCTCATAGTACCGGACAGATGGCTTGGCACCAGGTCAGTTTGTTCCGAGTACTTCCTCAACAGGGTCTGAATATACGATGATCCCGCCATCTTTCTTGATCGCACTTTCGTGACACGTGCGCATGATTGGGTCGTCGGTGTGGAAGGGCTCATCCAATCGTTTGAGTTTCTTGATGTCTGGTTCACGCCAGCCATTCGATTGCAGCAAAGAATAGACAGCAGTCTGTGCTTCGGGCTCCGGCACGCACACCATGGCAAGGATAGCGTGCTTTGCATATGCCAGATATTTTGGATTTGATCCGTCGGCACGCCCGGTACACAACGCCGCCCACACGGGCGAATCCTTTGGGCGAATTCTAAGAAGCTTTTCCCAGTGCATAGCTCTGCAATGGTAGCTGACGAGCATCCGTGTCCCAAACTCACTAATTCCCTAGATTTCCTCTGCTTCCCCGATTAACGGGCTAACCGAAAGGTTGCTCACGGTACCGGGGCTAACTTTTCCGGCGGCGCGGTTCGCGACATATCCACGGTGGACCGCGTTTTTTACGGTGTCCTGAAATTGCTTGGCAGTGCCAGGCGGATGCGGGTTCGTTCGCGAATTTATCGCCTGTACTTGGTGGGCGGAAAATGGGGCTTGGTACAGTGTCGTGAAAATTACCTGTACTCTGGTACGACGGAGCTATAGACGCTAGCACTGCCTTCCTCAAAAATGGCAAACATCGCGGGAAGCAAATTAGGGAATTAGAAAGTGCTGAGGGAGGAAAGTGACGATGCGCGTGGACCCGAAATACCTAATCTTGAGTTCGGCCCTGCTGCTGGGGACGTTGCCAGCGTGGGCTACTGGCGAAACATCGGGAGTGGCGCCCTCGGCGCCTCCCAGCGCGGTGATCCATTGCCCCGGTGGGACGCCGGTGCCGTTCACCTCCGATGCGGAGCAGGCTTTGCCGCTGCACATCATCGGTCCGCTGGCGTGTGGAGAGACGGTGACGGTGCTGTCTTTGAGTGAAGGGTATACCGCACAGATTCGGACGGCGGACGGGCAGGTCGGCTATGTGGCGCAGATGTATCTGAGCAATGAGCGCGCCGCGGTAGCGATCAAGAAAGGGCCAGCCTCCACGGCGACTCCGGTGAACGGAGCAGTGCGGTGGGCTTCCGGTGCGGCTGGGTGCGACGAGTTTATCAGCCACGGGCGGCACGTGGAGTCCATCACGGCGCACGGGATCACCGTGCAGGTTTCGCTGCAGGATAGCGGGTGGAAATACCGGGCGAACATCGCGGTGTCGAACCAATCGGCGGAGAACGTGGAAGTGCTGCCGGGGATCATCACGCTGGACGAACTGGAGCCCAGCCTGCATTCGCTGTTGGCGACGAATCCGGACAAAATGGCGCACACCACAACGCACCAGGTGCTGTGGACGCTGGTGGATGCGGTGCCTTCGGCGAGCGCGGTGGCCAACTATTCGAACCACGCGACGGTGGAAGAACGGCTGGCGAACCGGCCGTCGCCCACGCCGGATTATCTGAACCCGCAGCTGGCGCTGGCATCGACGCACCACGTGACGTTCGAGAGGACGGAATCGGTGGATGTGCAGTCGATCGCGCTGAAGACGTCGTCGGTTGCCGCGGGGCAGATTACCGCGGGCGTGATGTGGTTCGACCGGGACGGCAATGCACGGGAGCTTTCGCTGCGGGTTCCGGTGGGCGACCTGGTGTACGACTTTTCGTTTTCCCTCGAGCAGAAGAAGTAGCGACTCCCACGCGAGACGGCCCGGCGCACCCCCACGCCGGGCCGTTTTTTTTCATGCGGGGCGTCTTCAGGATGTCGGAGCACAGGCAGGAGTGCCTGTGCCACTATTTTTAGTCGGCGGGGACGGCACGATTGTTGGCCCAGTTGCGGATGGCGGTGATTTCCTCGGCACGGGTTACGCTGAGTGGTTGTGTTGAACGCAGTTCGCCCAACAAAACCTGTGTGGACAATTGCTGTTTTTGGCTGAACGCGGTGTACAGGCCGGAGACGATGGCCTGCTCAATCTCTGCACCGGAAAATCCTTCGCTGGCCTGGGCCAGCTTCGCGGTATCGAAGGCGGCGGGATCTCTTCCGCGCTTGTTCAGGTGCAAGGCGAATAGTGCCGCGCGGATTTCTGTGTTGGGCAGATCCACGAAGAAAATTTCGTCGAAGCGGCCCTTGCGGAGCATTTCTGGGGGCAGCACGGTGATGTTGTTCGAGGTGGCCGCCAGGAAGACGCCGGCTTCGCGATCCTGCATCCAGGTCAGCAAGGTGGCCAGCAAGCGCTGGGACAGGCCGGCGTCGGCGTCGCCGTTGGAGCCCGCGGAGGCAAAGGCCTTCTCGATTTCATCGATCCACAGAACGACCGGAGAGAGGCGCTGCGCCAACTCCAGGGCCTTGCGCAAGCGCTTCTCACTTTCGCCGACGAACTTGTCGTAGAGCGCGCCAGCGTCGAGGCGCACGAGGTCGTAGCCCCATTCGCCGGCGACGGCGCGAGCGGCCAAGCTTTTGCCGCAGCCCTGCACACCGGTGATCAAGATGCCCTTGGGCGGGACGAGGCCGAAGCGCTGGCCTTCCGGCGTCCAAGCACTTTTGCGTTTGGCGATCCAATCGCGGAGGCGCTGCAGTCCAGCCACATCGCGGAACGATGCGTCGCGCTTCACATTTTCGAGCAAACCCTCGGTGTGCAGGGCCTGGCGCTTCCCTTCCGCGGCATCGTCCAACAAGCCCGCGTCGGCCTTACCGCGAGCCAGCAGGCATTGGCGCAACACGCGCAGCGCTTCGACTTCGGGCAAGCCGGTGAGATTTTTGGTGAGTTGCGCGATGGCGACCAGGTCGAGTGCGTTGGGGATGTTTTGTGCAGAGCACAACTCCATGAGGGCTTGCTTGACGGGCGCCAGGAGTTCCTCGGTGGAAGGCAGTCCCAGTTCAAATGGCACGGCGTCGGCGGAAAGTTCCGGAGGCAAGTTGATGGCGGCAGCGAGGAGAATGATGGAGCGGCGGGCGGTGCGAAAGCCATCGGCGAGGTCGCGTAACTTCCTGCTGATGCGGTCGCCGTCGCAGTAACGCGCGAAATCCTTCAAGAGAAAAATAGCGTCGCCCTGGACGGTGGCGATATTGGCGAGGGCCTGTTCGGGTTGGTCGGAATTGTAGAGAGTGGCTCCGCCGTTGCGGGCCAGTCCGGTGGTCACACTCCAGGTGTAAAGAGGAATGGCGAGGCGCTCAGCGACCCGGTCCAGCAGCCCGGTGAAGCGCAACTCTTCGGCAGTTTCCACGGTGATGATGGGGTTGCGGGAATTAATGAGCAGGCACAACTGATCGCGTTTGGTGTCCGTGGCATTGGCGGCGGAAGCGCCAGGTGATCCCAAGGTTGGGGTGGCTAGCCTGGACACCGAAGCGGACAGCGGTAGGGGTGAACCCGGTTTTAGCTGGTTTGACAAAGTCCAGTCCCTCCCTTCAGACTAAGAGATTGAGAAAAACGCCTAAGGAGCGATAGATGCCTCAAGGTCAGGCTACCAAAGTAAAGAAAAAGAAGAAGTCCGTTTTAAAGCGAGCGGCGCAAGCTGAGCAACGGGCAGAAGTGAACCGTGCCAACCGCACGAGGGTGCGCAGCGCCATCAAGCGTTTGCGGACAGCGATTACGGCGGGAGACGCTACCGCCGCGGGGAACCTGTTGAACCCGACGCTGTCGGCGATTGACGCGGCGATTGCCAAGGGAGTGCTGCACGAGAACACCGGGAACCGCTACAAGTCGCGGCTGGCGGTGGCGTACAACGCGGTGAAGGCGAAAGCGGCAAAGTAAGGCACAATCGAAGAATTCGTTTCGCGGGCAGGTTAAACACTGCCCGCACTTTTTTGTTTACTTCGCTAGCGGGACCTGATCGCCACTCAGGCGCCAGACCAAGAACTCCATAATGGCGCGGACATCTTTGACGCCGCCCTTCAATCGATTGTCGGCTTCCTGCAACGCACGCAGTCCATCCAGCAAACGATCACGGGAAATTTTGCGAGCGCAGCGGATGGCCAAGTCGGCTTGTTCTGGGCGCATAGCCAAGGAGCGAGCGGCTTGCCAGCCGTTGGTGACGCCTTTCAGTTCGCTGGCTTCGACGAGCTTGCGATACATCCAAGCCATGGCGCCGACCATCATCGGGGGCTCTTCGCCTTCGCGCAGCAAGCGGTCAAAAAATTCCAGAGCTTTGCGGGGCTGGTGCGAAGCCAGCAATTCGGCCACTTCCCAAATGGTGGTGCTCTTTTCCGAAATGACCAAGAGGCTGACGTCTTCGCGGCGAATCACTTTGCATGCCGCGGCATGAGTGGCCAGTTTCTCCACTTCGGTCTTCAGCCGCAGCAAGTCACCGTTGACATCCTCGGCCAAGTCTTCGGCGGCACCTTTTTCGAAGCTGACGCCATGTTCCTTGGCCATGGTTTTGGCGAGAAGTTCCGCGGCGGCAATGCGCTCTTCGGGGTTCTCGCCCAGTCCAACCTCGACGACGGTGGTTAAATCGGCGAGCTTTTTACCGAGCACCATGCGCATATCCAGTTTTTCCGCTTCGATGACAAAAACGGTGAACGGCGCAGGATCCTGGAGATAAGCGACAAGGCGATCGACCGCCTCTTCTCGAGCCTTCTCGCCCAATTTCTCGAGGGCTTCCGCTTCCTCCAAAAAGACCAGCTGTTGCGAGGAGAGCATCGGCAAGGTCTGGCACTGATCCAGAGCCGCCTGGGTCTCGCCGCGGTCCGCGGAAAATCGCGAAAGCGCCCAGGTGCGTGCAGCTTGCGGAACATAATTGTCGATGAGCGCGGCGCGGCAGGCATCGCGGAGGTACGGCTCGTCGCCCAAGAGCAGCAAGGCGGGAACGGGTTTGCCGTTTTCGAGGCGCTGTTTCAGCTGATCGAAACTCAGGCGGGCCATCAGTAATTCTCCGTGACGGCGGCGACCAAGCGCTGGGCGAAGTCGCGGGCCATGCGATCAAAGGCCGGGTCGCTTTCCTGGAAAATCTCTTCGACGTTGCCGCGAGTCTGCGAAGAGGAGGAGGTGGAGTTCTGGCCGCTGGTGGCCAACTGGTATTCGTTGCGGAAGGTAAAATTGTCGGTGTGATAGAGGACCTTGTCGTTGTCGCGTTCGGTGAGGGTGACCTGGCACTTGATATTGACGATCATGGCGGTGGCCTGTTCGGTCTGAGTGGTAGCGGTGGGGGTTTGGAAGAGCAGGGGCAAAATTTCCAGGCTGAGGACCTTGCCGGTAAGCACGGCGTCGCCGGCGTTGGGATCGGAAACGACTTTGTATCTGGTTCTGGCCAGGAATTCGTGGACGGTGGCGGCGGTGAGCCTTTGTTCGATCTTGAAAGTTTTGGTGTCATTTTCCATGGCGGGGACGGCAATGACATGAATGGTCTTTGGCAAAGCATCGGGGCCATGGCCGGCTACGTGGTAGCCGCAACCGGCGGCGGCCAGGCTGGCCAGGAGAAGGCATGCGAGGAGGGACTGTGCGCGTGGGTTCATTCCTGCTCCAACCATTCGGCCAGTTTGCAGCCGCTCCACGCGGGCAGGCGCAGATTATCCGCGGCGCCCCAGAACCACCAACCGCCGGAACGGCCGCTGTCCGCCAGGGGCACTTGCAAAAACACAGAGGTTTCTCCGGCGACGCTGACATTGCTGGGGCCCGGCTCTTTGGCGGGAACGAGGGAAAACCCGGCATCCTTGCAGGCATCGACGAGCGCGGCCTGTTGGGTTTCTTCGGGCAGATCCGCATAGGCACTGAACGACATTCCATAAAACACCGGGGCGTGCACGAGATTTAGCGCGAGCTTGCGGTCTTCCGCGGGATCGCCTAACGCGCCGGTGACCTCCGCCCGTATATGCAGCAAGTTTGCGTGCAGGTTGCCGCGGCTCTGCTCCCCATAACAAGGCAAGAGATTGAAGGCCGCTTGGGTGCCAAAGACAGGCGAGCCGACATTCTGGAAGGACAGTAGTTGCGAGGTTTGCGTCTCGAGTTCCTCGATACCTTCGCGGCCGGCTTCCGACACCGGCTCAAACAAAACAGTGACCAAGCTGCGCAGGCCAAGGTTGCGCAAACCCATCGCGAGCATGGCGACGGATGTGCTCGCTGCCGAACAGACCGAAAAGACCCGGGACTTTTTGTCCAAGCGGCGACCGCTGAGCGCCTCCAGGCGTGGAAACCAGGGCGCGGCATCGGGATCGGCCAAGCTGGCATGGGAAAAATCGATGACACGCACACCGGCGTCCCTGGCCGCCGTTAAGCATTGCTTGCCAAAAGCGGTGGAACCGGTGAGGAACGCGTAGCGCGCACCGCGGAAAGTATCTTCTTCCAAGCGCTGGATGATGGTGGCCTCGCCGGCTGCTTCGGTCAAAGTGCCGGCGACTACCTCTTCGTCGATCAAGCGGAGGTCCCAGGTGGCTAACCGGCTCTCTTCAAGAATGGTCTTCAGTTCACTTCCGAGAAGGGAAGATGCACCGGCGATGACAATTTTTTGGCAGCGGCGGTCCGCGGTGAAAGGCATGGGTCAGGCCGTCCTGGTAGCGGTACGATGCCGGAAAGCGCGGAGAAGGTGCAAAATAATGCCGGCGACGGCATAGGTGCCGGCGAAAATAACCAGGAAATATTCGGAGTAACGCCAGGCGATAGCCACCAGCATGACGATGACAATGATGGTGATGGAAGGCTGCTTGCGGGCCCAAGGCACATCTTTGAAGCTGTAATAACGGATGGTGCTGGTCATCAGCGCACCCAAAGCTACCAAGAGCGCAAACCACACGTAAGCCCACTTCTGGCTGTCGATGGGGCCATGCCAATGCGCAGCGTGGACGATGGCGGCCACCATGCCAGCCGCTGCGGGCGTGGGCATGCCGACGAAATTTTTGTTTCCGCCTGGCTCCATGCCTTTGACGTTGAAGCGCGCCAGTCTCCACGCCGAGCAAATGAGAAAGGCCAAGCAGCAGAGCCAGGCGAAGTGTCCCAGGAAGGAGTCGGCGTTTCCCGCGACCATGCTGCGGTATCCCCAAGCGTAGGACAGAATTGCCGGAGCGATTCCGAAGCTGACGACATCCGCGAGGGAGTCGAACTGCACGCCAAACTCGGTGTTGGTGCCGGTCATGCGCGCAATGCGGCCATCGAGGGAATCGAATAGTATCGCGATACCAATGGCTTTAGCGGCGTGATCGAAATCTTCAGCGCGACCCATGAGCGCGGCAATGGAGGCGTAATAGCCACACAACAAATTCAAACCGGTCAAAATACTTGGCAGAAGGAAGATTCCGCGGCGGAGCCGACGCGGGCGGCGTTTCCCTTCCGGAAAGGCCATGCTTTGTTGTTCGAGAGCATCCATCGGAATCCCTTTACCCCACCACAGAGTACTACGAGCGAGCGTCTGGCTACAGTTTCTGTTGGCGTATTTGGAATGGGCTGCGCAGAGAGTTTATCCGTGGGAGTGGCGTGGCATGCGCGCCAAAACGCTGGAGCCACCCTTCACGTTGTCGCCCACCTTGACCAAAATTTCTGGATCGCCGGGGAGCCAGAGATCGACGCGGGACCCGAAGCGCACTAAGCCGATGCGTTCGCCGCGAGCGACCTGGTCTCCGGCGTTCTTCCAGGCGACGACGCGGCGGGCTACCCAGCCGGCAATTTGTTTGTAGACAATCTCGCCATATTCCGTGGACTGCGTAAAGACATTCTGCTCGTTCTGGAAAGAAGCGTTTTGGTCCCAAGCAGCGAGGAATTTCCCCGGTTTGTATTCGAGGTTGGTGATTTTGCCAGCGGCGGGAGCGCGATTGACGTGGACATTCCAGATGGCCAGAAAAATACTGATGCGTTTTCCCGGACAGCCTTTCTCGGTTTCGGGTGTAACCACAACGACGCGGCCGTCGGCAGGAGCCACGATGAGCGCAGGGTCTGCCGGGACGACGCGATCCGGATTGCGAAAGAAACTGAAGACAAACAAGCCAAGAAAAACCAGGAATGCGCCGCAGGCGAAGAACCAACCGCGGCCAATTCCCAGCAACAACAAACCGAGTAACAGTGGTGGTAAGCCGAACCAATACCCTTCCCGGACCATAGCCTCCCCGTCTCCGCGATGGCGCGGGGCCATCGGAGGGATAGAGACATTTTACGCTACTTAGTCTGCCGGGTGGGCAGCGGGAGGCGGGTTACTGCGAATGTCTAGCGCGCGCACTGTGGAGATGCGCGGCGATGCGCTCCATTTCATCCTTTACATGAAGCTTGAGTTTTTTAAGCCGGATTTCTTCGATGAGGTCTTCGGAATTGAGGTAGGGAGACTGCGAGAGTTTCTGGAGTTCTGATTCGTACTGCCGGTGTTTCTCTGCCAGACGCTGATACTCGGCGTCGGCTTCGAAAATTACGTCCCGAGGACTCCGCTGCGCTGTTGCCATGCGTTTCTCCTCAACTGGGAATGTGAATGCTACATGAACGCAGACTAACACCGGGAATGGAGGCGTCAAGGGTAATTTGGTACCCGTCCTGTGGATTTCAAAGGGTACGATGGTTTCCCGGAGTGACAGGGAGCACATGGCGTGTCATCAGGACGGCGGCTTCGGGAGGAGCTTGGTAGTAGCCGGGGCGCTTTCCGGTCACACGGAAACCGGCATGGGCGTAAAACGCAATCGCGCCTAGGTTTGACTCGCGCACTTCTAGATGGACGGTGGTCCCGGCCTGGGCTTTGACAACCCGGAGAAATGCTTGAACTAGCGCCTGCCCGATCCCCTGTCGCCGTCGGTCGGGCCGGACAGCCAAATTGAGGATTTCTGCTTCATCGGCGACCAGGCGGCCACAGATAAACCCGTCTATTTGTGTTTCCTGGAAGGCGAGCAGGAAGTATGGCGCACAGGAGGCAGAGGATTCGCGCAAGGAGCTGCCCGACCACCCGGCCGCCCCAGGCGACGCTTTCAGGATCTCCTCGAGTTGCGGCAAGTCCTGTTCCCGGCAAGGCCGGACCCGAATCGGTTCAGCGTGCACGGGAAGGTGTGTCTTTCCAAAAGATTTCCGCGTCGGAGCGGCGCACATAGTTGGCATCCAGTTGCAAGGGATCGCTGAATTGCCCCTTGGAAGCCCGTTCTTCCGCGAGGATGCCAATGGTCGAAGCAAGCTCATCAGAGCAACGGACAGTACGGTCGCCCTGTGCCAAGCGTGTTCGGACGGTTGGGCTGCCCTGGATGAGTTCTGGATCGAGGCAAACCCAATGGACAGGCTGGATTCCCGCTTGGGCATCGACCCAGGAGATGAACTCTTCCGGGGAAGCGACGAGTTCGTCGGCGATGCGCGAGAGTTGGTGTCCGGCTTGTCGATAAAGCGCCCCGAAGAGCTGGCCCCGCTGCGCGTCGAAGGTCGGTGCCACAAAGGGCGCAATGCTGGCCCCCGACCCGGCCATCGCCTCTAACCGCGACACCCCCACGACCGGCTTTCCATAGACCTCGGCCCAGGCCTTGACGCTGGTCAGACCGACGCGGAGGCCGGTGAAAGAGCCGGGGCCAGTGGCGACGGCGAGTAAGTCGAGCAATTCCATTTTGGTGCCAACGGCGTCGAGAAGGCCTTGGACGGCAGGCAAAAGCCAAGCCGAGTAGTCGACGGCGCAGTCGTGGGTTGAAGCCACCAAGGGCAGGCGGTCGCGGACCAAGGCCACACTGCCGCGCTTTTCGGTCGTATCGATAGCTAAGGTAATCACTTTAATAAACCGGGTAAATCCAGCTTACTCCTTCCCGGTGAACATGTTGCGAAAAACTAAGGGATTGTGCGGAGGGGAGGTCAGGTGGAGAAAAAGGGGAAATCGGGTAGGGGCCTGAGCAATTCGACTGCCAAATGGAAAGGCCGTTCTCGCTATCTTCCTGATTCCACGGGATATATCTTGACTCTTGCGGCACACTTATCTAGACTCGATTTATCTTCTTGGGGGCACCGACTTCTATGGAATATAAGATCGGCGACAAAGTGGTTTATCCAAATCACGGTGTAGGCGTTGTAGAACAAATCAGTTACGGCGTACTTAACGGCAGAACCGAACGTTACTTCATGATTCGAATTATCTCCAGCGGCTTGCGCGTGATGGTTCCATCTTCGAACGCGCCAGCAGTTGGCCTGCGATCCGTCATCCGTTCCAATGATGCCTCCAAGGTGCTGGGCTTCCTGGAGAGAGGGAAGCTGAACTCGCACCACGATTGGAAGCATCGCTTCAAAGAGAACTCCGAGCGGATGCGCACGGGTTCCCTTTTGGAAGTGGCCGTAGTGCTGAAGAGTCTGGTGTCCCTGAGCCGCACCAAACCGCTGTCGTTCCGCGAAAAGAAAATGCTCGAAAGAGCGAAGTATCTTTTGGTGAGCGAGATGGCGACGGCGAGGAACGTGACCGCGGAGAACGCGGAAGGACTGGTAGTAAAGTCGTTGGCGAAGGCGAAACTGCAGTTTCCGACACTGCAGGAGAAAGTCGACTAGTCAGGTCCAATTTAGAATTGACGAACGGGCAGCCTTTGGGTTGCCCGTTTTCTTTTGGTTGAGGAGATCGGAGGTTCACGCCAAAGGCATGCTGGCCTTGGCGTTTAACTGTACGTCGGCGAAAAGGTGCCGCTGGAAGCGGGGATAAGCAGCGGCGGCGATCATGGCGGCATTGTCAGTGGACAAGGCGGGAGTTGGAAAATAAATGTGCAAACCGCGAGTGGCGGCCTGCTGTGCGAAGTTCGCGCGCAATTGGCGGTTGGCCGCGACGCCACCGGAGACCAGGATGGTCTGCACAGCGCATTCTTCCGCCGCCAGGATGGTGCGGTCCACGAGGTCGCGCACTACGGCGCGTTGAAACTCGCGGACCAGGCGCAACGTTTCGAGACTGGAAAGGCGCAGGAGTTCCTGGAATTTGCGGTGTCCCTCGCGGAGCGCCGCTTCCCTTTTGTGAATCTCTTCGTTGTATTGCGGATGCTCGCGCACGTGGTAGAGGACGGCAGTCTTCAATCCGCTAAAGCTGAAGTCCAAAGGATTCCCGCGAGTCTTGGTGGGACCGAACTTTGTGGGGGCCGGGGCATGGTCGGCGGCAGCCGCCAATTGGTCGAGAATCGGGCCACCGGGATAACCGAAGCCGAGGAGCTTGGCGACTTTGTCGTACGCTTCGCCAGCGGCATCGTCGCGCGTCTGGCCCAGCTTGCGATACACAAAGGCGCCGCCTTCTGTGTGGCTGGCGGCTTTCACTTCGTACAAAACGGTGTGACCGCCGGAGACAATGAGACAAACCGCGGGCAACTGCGGCACATGACCATTTTGCTGAGCTTCCAGGAAGGCAGCATGAATGTGGCCTTCCAGATGATTGACGGCGATGAGCGGTTTCTCCAAGGAGGTGGCCAGAGTTTTCCCATAAGTGAGTCCAACCAACAGAGAGCCGACCAGCCCGGGCCCCTGGGTCACGGCAATGGCGTCCAGTTCCTGAAGACGTAGCCCGGCTTGCTCCATGGCCTCACGAACTACCGGGACAATCTGGCGCAGGTGTTCGCGCGAAGCGAGCTCGGGGACCACGCCGCCATATTTGCGATGAATGTCGATCTGCGAAGCGACAACACTCGAGAGGATCTTTCGCCCGTCTACGACCACGGCGGCGGCGGTCTCGTCGCAGGAGGATTCAATTCCCAAGATGCGGGTTTCAGCCATGCCAGCGCTAAGTGCCTCAATTTATGCTAGCACAGGGTTTCTGTGGTTACTGATTCGCTCAGTCCTATTGCCGTGAGGATGAGGCACGCGCACATTGGAAACATCCACGCGGAGGCATCCCTTGAGCGTAACTCTGAGTTCGCGAGGCGATATGCTGCGGCAGCAGATGACCTGCAGCGCTGCGGTAAACGGGCCGGTTCTGCCGGATCATCCCACGCAAAGCGCCACAACCATCGATCGCTGGACGTCGGTGTTTTTCGGAGCGCTGTTTCTGGGTTGCGGCGGTTTTATCCTGTCCGCGGGGTTGCACGGGATTTCCGGGAAAAAGCATGAACCGGTTGTACCGGCGGGATTCATAGGGGCCATTTTCTTCCTCGCTGGGATGTTCTTTGTCGTGCATGGAATTCAAGGGTTAATCCGTCGCGCGCGCTATCGACGGGAAATCGCCGCGCAGCCCACACAACCTTGGCTAGCCGATTATCCTTGGCACCGCGAAGGCTTCCGGTTTTCTGCGTTCCAAGAGATGATGTCGCGGCTGGCGGGGGCGATCTTTTGGTACGCGTTCCTGGTGCCCTTCTTTTGGATAGGAATGACTCAACGGGGCGCGCGAGTTTTTCTTTTCGGTGCGGGACTGTTCGCCCTTTTTGGGCTGTTCTTCTGGGTAAGATGGGCGAAAATGCTGGTTGATCTGCTGCATCACGGCAACAGCTTCCTGACGTTTGATGCGTTTCCCTACTTTGTCGGTGGCGGTTTCCAAGCACGGCTTCGTGCCCCGCGTCACCTGGAGTCGATCCAAGAACTTACGGTGACGCTGCGTTGTGTTCAGGAAAGGTACGTAGAACGAGGCTTCGGCAATAATCGCAGCACGGCGGTTGCGTGTTTCGAACTTTACAAGGATGTGGCCACGTTCAACCACGACCAGTTGGTTGGCGCGGGCTCTTCTTACTTGCCGATCGCGTTCCGGCTGCCGGAGAACCAGCCGACAACGCGGCTGAGCGAGACGCCGCCAACCTATTGGGAAATCGAAGCTCGCGGGGAAGACTACCAGGCGTATTTCCTGATCCCGGTGTACCGGCCGGGCTAATTATTCGCTGCTTACCGGCCCGATAGGCATCCATTCTTTTCCATCGAACTGGATCAAAAACAATTGCTTGATTGGCTGGTAATCCGTGGGAGTAGTGTGGACGCGGATGCCCGGGCGTAACATGGGCAATTCCACGTCGAGATGGCTGGCCTGTTTCATGACATTGGCGCGAGTGAGGTCATTACCGCAGTTGCGCAGCACGACCAGCAAGGCCTCGGCGCGTTCGTAACCGGCGACATAGTTCTGGTCGCGCAGATTGGCATCAGGGTTGTATTTGTTCATCCATTCCAAAAAGTCGCGGACGGCAGGGTCGCGCTGCGACTGTGGGGTATGCCATCCTTTGGAGCGCGCATTGGAGATGAGACCGGAGGACTGCGCGAGTCCCGCGGGTTCGAGAAAAGCGGCGACGGAGAGGGACGCGTTAGGTATGAACTGCAAGGGATGCCAATCCAGTTCGGCGGCCTTGCGGATCGCCTGAGTGGCCATCGCGCCAACGCAAAAATTGAGAAGCACGCCGGCGGAGGATTGTTTCAAATCGCGGAGTTGCGAATCCAGGTTGGCCTCGGGGCCATCGTAAGTGGCTTCCTTGACGATCAGGGAAGCGTTGTTTCCGAGGGCGTCACGGAGGCCGGCCACGTATTCACGGCCAACGTCGTCGTTGGCGAAGAGCAGCGCGAGTTTGGCATCGGGCTTTTTCTGCAGGATGTATTTGGCGTAGGCGCGGCCTTCGGTGCGATAAGTGGGGAAAAAGCCCATGGTCCAGGGAAAATGCGCGGGATCATCAAACACCGCTGAACTCGACTCCAGAAACAGTTGAGGAACCTGTTTTTCGTTCAGGTACGAACGGATAGCCAGGTTGGCTTCTGTGCCGAAGGTGCTAAACAACAAGAGCACGCCGTCCTGCTCCACCAAATGCCGCGCCAACTGCACGGACTTCTGGGTGTCGCAGCCACTATCCAAGCTGATGAAGTTGATCTTTCGCCCGTTGATGCCGCCGCGGTCGTTGATCATCTGGAAGTAGGCGGCCTCTGCGCGGGCGACCGTGGCGTATTCTTTGGCGGAGCCGGTGTAACAACTGATGTTGCCAATCTTGATCTCCGTGGCACTGACGCCCGGTTGGAGCGTTTGTGGCGGAGCAGATTTTTCCGCGCGAACCGGAGAGAACAGGACTAATGCGAGGATCAGTATGCGCAGGAACAGATTCATTGCGATGGCCTTTCCTCTGGCCGAAAGAGCGAAATCGAACAAGTGTTTTTCTGGGCGCACATGCTATCACGAGTCGTTGCGCTAAAGCGGTTTGCTGCGAAGGTTACCTGCGCGCTCCGATTGACAAAGCTCGCGCGGCACGGCTACTGTGCCTATGCAGCAAAATTTGGAGAAGAGTGGACACAAAACGCAGAATATGAGCGAAGAGCACAAACTGTCCCCGCAGAAAACGGCGCCGCGCAAAGTTCGCAAAGCGGTCCTTCCGGCCGCAGGATTGGGCACGCGCTTTCTTCCGGCGACGAAAGCGCAACCGAAGGAAATGCTCACGGTAGTGGACAAGCCGCAGATTCAATATGTGGTAGAGGAATGCGTGGCTTCGGGCATTCAGCACGTGATCATCGTGACCGGCAAGGGGAAAAACTCGATTGAAGATCACTTCGATTATTCGCCGGTGCTGGAGCGGCACCTGGAAGAAAAAGGCAAAAGCAAGCAGGCCGAGATGGTGCGGGACATCAGCGATATGGTGCAAGTGAGCTACACGCGGCAGAAAGAGCCGCTGGGCCTGGGTCACGCGGTACTGGTGGCCAAAGATCTGGTGGGCGACGAACCTTTTGCGGTACTTCTTGGGGACGTGCTGATTCCCGGGGCCAATCCTGCGACAAAACAGCTGATCGAGGTTTACGAGGCGACCGGCACGGGAGCGATCGCGGTGGAAGAAGTTCCGCGGGAGAAAACACATCTGTACGGCATCGTGGATGGGGAACCGGCACCGCAGCCACCATTTGGCGAACGGTTACTGCGGATTCGGGGGCTGGTCGAGAAACCAAAGCCTGCGGAGGCTCCGTCGAATCTGGCGATCACGGGGAGGTACGTTCTGCCGGCAGCGATTTTCGATTGTCTGGAGCGCACCAAGCCCGGCGCCGGTGGAGAAATTCAACTGACGGACGCCATGCGGCTGCTGGCCAAGGAGCAAGGGCTGTGGGCGTTGATCTATGAAGGAATTTCGTACGATGCGGGAGAAAAACTGGGCTTCCTGAAGGCTACCGTGGAGCTGGCGCTGCAAAACAAGGAATTTGGGGAAGATTTTCGGGCGTATCTGAAATCGTTGAAGCTGTAGAAGGAGCGAGTGCGCGCCGCCTGGGTTTCTTATTTGGGCTATTGTTGTGGATCGGTTGAGATCCTTCGCTATGCTCAGGATGACCGGTTCATCTATTTGTGATTGGGGCAAGACGCGCTGACTCCACATGTAAAAGCGGCATGTGGGTACCCACCCTGAAGGCGGCGCTGCGATAGCGGCGTAAGCCGACGCTATCGGAGGCTCGACACGGCGATTGTGCGGACATGGGGCGCAGCGTGCTGCGCCCCTACGGTAAAGGCAAACCCGCGAGCCGTGGTCAAAAAACGAACGGCCCGCTTCAGAAGCGGGCCCTACATGGGCTGGGCAAACATTGTTGGAGGCTACTTCTTGGCGGGCTTTTTCTCTTTGGTTTCCTTGGTCGCGGATTCCTTCGGGGTATCTTTGGCGGAGTCTTTGGAGGAATCCTTGGGAGCGGGCTTGCTGTCGGAATCGGCGGACTTCTTGCCGGCATAATCGGTTACGTACCAGCCGGTGCCCTTAAACTGAATCGCAGGAGCAGTGAGGACGGACTCCACCTTGCCGCCACAGTGGGGACACTTCTTGAGGTGTGGCCCGGAAACGGTCTCGATTTTCTCGGTTCGTTTGTGGCACTTGGTGCACTCGTACTCGTACAACGGCACAGTCGGTCCTCCTGGGTATCTGCAAAAATTTCATTATAGCACGCGCAGTGAGCGCACTTGGCGGCATGCTAAAATGTGGGATCTCGCGCCATGAACGGAAACACTGATTGCGAATCTCCCTCGCCGGTTCCCCGCGGCTGTTTGTATCTGGTGGGCACACCGATCGGGAATCTGGAAGACATCACGCTGCGCGCGCTGCGTATCCTGAAGGAAGTGGACCAGATCGCCTGCGAAGACACGCGGCACACGCTGAAGCTGCTGACGCATTTCGACATCCACAAACCGTTGGTCAGCTACCACGAGCACAATGAAATCACGCGGGCTTCGGAATTGGTTCTAGCCATGGAACGTGGGGCCCGGGTGGCGCTGGTGAGCGATGCAGGAATGCCGCTGGTGTCGGATCCGGGGCACCGCTTGGTGACGCTGGCGATCCGCCACCATATTCCGGTAGTGCCGGTGCCTGGTCCGGCGGCGGTAGTGGCGGCGCTGGCGGCGTCGGGTCTGCCGACGGAGGAGTTCTTATTCCTGGGGTTCTTGCCGGCACGCAGTGGCGAGCGGCAGCGCGCGTTGGAGCGGCTGCGCATAGAGGACCGCACGCTGGTGTTATACGAAGCACCGCAGCGCATCTCCGACACCATTGCCGATGCGGTGGCGATCCTGGGAGATCGCCCAGCCTGCCTGGCTCGCGAAGTCACCAAGGTGCACGAGGAATTTCGGCGGGGCAAACTGACGGAGATTTTTCAGAGTTTGCACGAGCATGCCGCGAAAGGGGAAATGACCCTGGTGATTGGTGCGGGGGAGAAAGGGTCGCCGGGGGCGAACATAGACACGGCACAATCGTTGGCTGCGCGCGTGGATGAATTGATGCATCAAGCCAAACTGGATCGCAAGGAAGCGCTAAAATTGGCGGCGAAGGAACGGGGCATGAGCAAACGCGACGCCTACCGGCAACTCCTCGACGAAAATCCGCCGCCTACGGAATAGCAAACGCTTGCGGAACCGGTCCCGGCACTAAACCAGGAACAGGTGTACACATGCGCCGCGCCTACGGCGCTGGCTGTGACGCAAGACGCGAAGATCGTGCGGACATGAGGCGCAGGAGTCCTGCGCCCCTACAAGGACCCGAAGCAAGCGCTGGGCTTACGTGCGGCGCGCTTATGACGCTGAGCAGCGTGGCGCGAGCGAGCTTCGCGACTGCGATCGATTAGTTCTACAATGGATTGGTCACAACTGTCGCCCTGAAATACCCAAATAGCGAGCTCTTTTTTCAGAAGACTCTCCGGGCTTATTAGGCTCAGGCCAATCCGCTCTCCATCTATATCCACTTGAAGAGCATCGCCGGCTTCAAGTTGCAAGCGGTCACGGACGGGTTTGGGAACGACGATCCGTCCTCTTCTGTCAATCGTGACTATGCTAGGCATGCCGCCATTATTGCATTCCCCAAGACCGCAGCGACAGCGCCGAAACAATTAGGCGGCGGTTTCTGGACGGAACATGCGCTGGAAGCGGGGTCCCACGAACTGGACGCCGACCACGCGCTCGCCATCGGCCTGCGACTCGCTGACGTGGACCACGCGGCCCTGCGTCAGGAAATCGTTTTCGTCGCGGCGCATGGCTGGGCCCTGCATAGGAATGCGGATTTGCAGGCTGGAGCCGACCGCGACGTCGAAGCGAGTGCGAAACGCGGCACCGCCACGGCACAAATTTTCGCTGGAAGTATCTTCTTCGAAGCTGAACCCGCGCGCGTCCTTACCCCATACGCGCAAGGGCAGGCGTACAGAAATTCTACGTTCGGACCGCTGTAGGGCGGGCCTCTCGGTTGTCTGGCTCATGGGCTGGATTCCCCCAAACGGCCGCTTTCCGCTCGAAGAAGCGCTCGACGTTTTCGACCACTTCCCCCGGCGTGCGCGCCAAATGCACGATACGTCGCAGTTCGCCGCCATTCCCCACCCCATGGGTAAACCAACAAGCGAACTGCTTCATTTTTCCCATGCTATCCGGGGCATTGGAGTTAAGAATTTGCCTGTAGTAGCCAGAAAGTAAACGGTAGCGGTCCAGTTCGGTGGGAGTGGTGTATCGCCCAGTTTCCCGAAACTCGTTCATCTGCGCGAAAATCCAGGGATTGGTAGCGGCGGCTCGTCCGATCATCACCGCATCGCAGCCGGTCTCTTTGACCATGCGGGCGGCGTCTTCTGGACACTGGACATCGCCGTTGCCAATGATGGGAATGCTGGCGAACTGCTTCACTTCGGCGATAATGTTCCAATCGGCCTTGCCGGAATATCCCTGTAAACGGGTGCGTGGGTGAATCGCGGCCGCCTCGACACCGGCGTCTTCCGCCATTTTGACCACTTCCTTGGCAACGATGGAATTTTCATCCCAACCGGCGCGCAATTTGATGGTCAGCGGAATTTTCACCGCAGCGCGCACACTGCGAAAAATCTGATCGAGCAAAGGCAATTCCCGAAGCAGGCCGGAACCACCGCACTTGACTACTTTCTTCGCGGGACAACCGAGGTTGATGTCCACGGCGTCGTAGCCGAGGTCTTCGACCATGCGGGCCGCGTCGGCCATCACTTGCGGGCTCGCGCCAAACAATTGCGCGGCGATAGGGTGCTCATCGGCTTCGAAGTGCAAATATCGTTCGGCTTTTTTCGCGCTGCGGGTAATTCCTTCGGAGCTGGTGAACTCGGTCATCAGCAAGCCGCATCCACCCAAGCCGTGAATGACGCGGCGGAACAGGGTATCGGTCACGCCGGCCATGGGGGCGAGCAAGGTAGCCGGGCGAATACACAAGTCCCGCACCCTGTATTGCGCGGGGATGAGCGCGGCATAGGTGGAGTCGATGGGACGCGCGGTCTTGCCGAGAAGATCGCGGGCCCGTTCGGTGAATTGTGGATTGTCGCAGTTAATACTATTCGTCCTTCTTCGGCGACTCAGGCGGGGCTTCGGACAAAAAGCGATCCAAGCGCAGGAATTTGCGCCCGAGCGCGCCGCTGAACGCCGACCAGTTCTCTTCCCCGGATTCTACCGCCATGGCAGAGCGGACCGCCGCGACTTTTGAGTCCATGTCGTCCAAATAGTGAAACACCAGGGCTTCGCGAATCATGGGCAATTTCGGGGAGCCAAATTCGTACTGGCCGTGGTGGCTGACCAAGAGGTGCTCGACAACGGTTTTGAGTTTGGCGGGGAAGCCGGGGATGGAGTCGATGGCCTTGGTGACGGTTTCCAGTTCCATGACAATGTGGCCGAGCAGTTGTCCTTCGACGGTGTAGGCCACCGAGCGTTCGTAGCATAACTCGTCGAGTTTGCCCACGTCATGCAACATAGCGGCAGTGAGCAAGAGGTCCACATCGAGTTCGGGATAATGGACAGCAACGAGTTTCGCTAAACCGCAGAGGCCGACGACGTGCTCAAGCAAGCCGCCGATATAAGCATGGTGCATGACCTTGGCCGCTGGGGCGCGTTTAAACCTGGGGGCAATCGCGGGGTCGCACAAAATTTTCAGGACCAACTGGCGCAACCAGGGATTCTTGATGCCCTGGGCATCGGTCAGCAAGGTCTGGTACATCTCTTCGACGTTGAAGGGAGTATGCGCGAGGAAGTCGGCGATATCGATCTCCGCCGGACGAGCCAGACGGAACTGCTGAAGAGATAATTGAGGTTTGTTGCGGTAAATCTCGACGCGGGCTTGCACTTTGACGAAATCGTCGCGATTTACGTCTTTGGCGAGGATGTCAAACTGCTCCCACATGCGAGCTTCAACGGTGCCGCTGCGATCGCCGAGTTCCATGCGGAGATAAGGCTTGCCGGTATTGGTATTGCGAATCTCTTTCTCGTGAACAAGGAAAAAGCCGGTAACGATTTGGTCCGCGGTCAGATCCTTGACGAAGAGAGTCTTCATGTTCCGGTCGTTTTCCCGAACAACAAGTACTTCTTATGGCCCTTCTTCTCTTTGGTGGTTTCCGGAGTGGCGCTAACTTCCTGAATTTCGGAATTACCGCCGCCGGCCATATCCTGATAGCCGGGCTTGACGACAACATAGCTTTGTTCGCGGAGGGTCTTCAAGTATTCGCGGAGAGCGGGCTCCATTTTCTGGCTGTAGAGCTGCTCTTGAATTTCGTTTTCGACTTTGTCGAAGGGCTGCTCGCCTTCATCGTAATGTTCCAGGACTTTGAGGATAAGGAAGCCCTGCTTGGTTTCGATAACGTCGGTAATCTGGTTGCGGTTCATCTTAAAAACGAGGTCTTCGAGTTCCTTGGAAAGCTCGCCGCGCTTGTACACGCCCAAATAGCCACCCTGTTGGGCGGTGGCGCCGTCGGAAAAGCGCTTGGCCAGCTCGCTGAAGTCTTCGCCGTCGACAATGCGGTCATGCAGCTTCTGGGCCTTCGCTTTAAGGTCCGGAATCTCCGATTCCTTCTTGCCTTCGGTCTTAATCTCAATGGCGGTCAGGGCCACTTGCTCGGGCTTGATGAAGTCTTTCTGATGCTCCTGGTAGTACTTCATTTCTTCGTCGTGGGTGATGTTGATGTGCGAGCCGACTTCGCGACGAATGACTTCCTGAGTGAGCAGGCGATTCTTGAGATTGTTCTTGAAGTCATCCCAGTTGATGCCCTGAGCGGTGACGGCCTTTTCCAGGTCGTCCATGTCCTTCAACTTATTCTGCTGACGGATCTGGTCGAGCTGCTTAACCAAATCAGCTTCGACGTTGATGTCCATGTCTTTGCCGCGTTGGGCCAGGAGGGAGCGATCGATCAAGTCGCGTAGAGCGAACTTCTGGGCGTCTTCGGTGGCCACTTGCAACTGCTCTGGGGTGCATTTGCCGGAGCACTGCTGCTGAGCATCCTCAGCGGATTCCTCCCTGGCTTTATCGAGCTCGGACTTGGTGATGATCTCGTTGTTGACGCGGGCAATAATTTCTTCGACGACTTTCCCTTCACTGGCGGGCTTTTTCGCAGGTTTAATGGCCGGGGTGTCGGGCTTTTTCGCAGGGGTGATGGGAGCGGGGGCCGCGTCCGGAGGAGCCTCCATTTGGGGCTGCTCGAGTTTGGGCTGTTCCACAGGGGGATTGGCGGAAGGCTGAGTCTGTTTCGAGGAACTCTCGCCGGATTGCGCGGGTGGAGTTTGAGTTTGATCCGGCGGAGTCTGCGAGGGCTTTGAGGAACTTTCCCCCGGAGCAACCGGAGGGGCTTGCGCCGGCGGGTTCTGGTCCGGCGGAGTCTGGGCGGGCGGGTTTTGTGCCAGCAAGGGCCAGGCAATCAAAAGGGCCGCGAAGAATACAAGTTTTTTCATGAATTTCCCCATCGTTAAAGTTTAGCTTGGAATGCCCGAACTGTCAGCTTTCCCGTGACCCGCTCAATCCCACGAGGACTTGCCGGAGCGCGACGGTAACCGGTTCGCCGCGTTGTACTTCCATCCACAAAACACCGCTGGGGTCGAGCTTGATGCCCTTGCGGGACCTGACCACTTTGACGACCGCGGAGGGCTCCAGGGTGGTCTCGGGATGGAAACGGAGAGCAATCTTGGTGCCCTGGCGCTCGACGCTGGCAATCCGCAGGCGCTCACACATGGATTTGAGGACGGCAAACTCCAGAAGGTTTTCCACGGCTTTGGGCATAGCGCCGAAACGATCCTGGAGCTCTTTCTGTACGTCCTGCCTTTCGGCCTCGCTGGCCACGGAGGAAACGCGCTTATAGGTGCGCAAGCGCAGATTCTCGCTGGGGATATATTCGGGAGGGATGCGCACGTCCATGCCCAAGCTCAAGGTGGTGCGCAGCTCCGGGGCGGCCTCTTCACCTTTGAGTTTAGCCACGGCGCGTTCCAACATTTGCACATACATATCGAAACCAATGGCTTCGATGTGCCCGTGCTGTTGGCGGCCCAGCATGTTGCCGGCGCCACGCAGCTCCAAATCGAGGGCGGCAATGCGGAAGCCGGCGCCCAATTCGGAGAATTCCTTCATGGCCGCGAGGCGTTTGCGGGCTACGTCGGTGAGCACGCGCTCTGGCGGGACCAATAAATAGGCGTATGCGCGTTGGCTGGAACGGCCGACACGGCCGCGCAACTGGTAAAGTTCGGCCAGGCCCAGGCGGTCGGCGCGATTGATCAAGATGGTGTTGGCCCGGGGGATGTCCAAGCCGTTCTCGACAATGGTGGTGGCCACCAGGACATCGGCTTCGTCGCGGATGAACTTGAGCATGACTTGCTCGAGTTCCTTCTCTGACAATTGGCCATGGCCGACGACCACGCGCGCCTTGGGCACGAGTTTTTGGACCAGATTTCCCAGGGAATAAATGGACTCGACGCGGTTATGAATGACATACACCTGGCCATCGCGGGCCAACTCGTTCTCGATGGCCTTTTTGACGATTTGCTCATTGAAGGAGGAGACCACAGTTTGGATGGCCAAGCGATCCCTGGGCGCGGTCTCAATCACAGACATATCGCGCAAGCCCACCAGCGACATATGCAGCGTGCGGGGAATGGGCGTGGCGGATAGCGCCAACGCGTGGACATTCTTGCGCATTTCCTTCAGCCGCTCTTTATGGACCACGCCGAAACGCTGCTCTTCATCGACAATCAGCAAGCCCAAATCCTGAAACTTGACGTCTTTGGACAACAGGCGATGCGTGCCAATGACGATGTCGATCTTGCCGGTGTCCAAGTCGGCCATGATGGCTTTTTGTTCCGCGGTGGTGCGGAAACGGCTGAGCATTTCGATGCGGGCGGGAAACGCGGCGAAACGCTTCTTGAAGGTTTCGAAGTGTTGGAAGGCAAGCACGGTCGTCGGGGTCAAGACCGCGACCTGCTTGCTTTCGGCAATAGCCTTGAACGCGGCACGCATGGCGACTTCGGTCTTGCCATAGCCGACATCGCCGCACAGCAAGCGGTCCATGGGTGAGGCCTTCTCCAGGTCGCGCTTGACGTCGGCAATGGCGGTCAGTTGGTCCGGCGTTTCCTCAAACTCAAAGGCATCTTCAAACTCGCGTTGGAACGCGCCATCGGCAGAGAATGCAAAGGCGTGGGAGGTCTTGCGTTCGGCATATAAGGCCAACAACTTGTCGGCCATATCCTCGAGGGATTTGCGGACACGAGTTTTGCGAGCGTTCCAGGCGGTGCCGCCGAGTTTGTCGAGAGTGGGATGGAGGCCCTCGACGACGCGATAGCTTTGCACCAGGTCCATGCGTTCGAGTGGAACATATAAGCGCGCATCGTCGGCGTAACGCAGGAGCATGAACTCGCCGCGCCTGCCATCGGATTCGATGAGTCGCAGTCCTTCGAACTGGCCGATGCCATGGTCGACGTGAACCACGAAATCGCCGGGCTTCAATTCGGCAAAATCGGTGAAAAATCCGGAGGTGCGGACTTTGCGGCTGGGCCGCTCGACCGCGGGAACGACATCAAAGAGGTCGGCGTTTCCGTAGAGAGTGACGCGCACCTCCGGGAAAGTCACGCCGGCGGCAAAGGGAGCGCGCATGAGCAACAAACGCGCGGTCTCCGAGGCGCTTTCCGCGGTGAATCCCGCAGCGGCTTCTTCGGTCTCGCCGAGCACGTACGGGACTTCATACTCGCGGCAAATGTCGGCGTAGCGCTCCAACTCTCCGGTGCTACCGGCGGTGAGGAATACCGTTCCACCGGCGGCGATCTGGGACTTCACGTCGCCGAGGCAAGCCACCACGTCACCGTGGAATCGCGTGCTGGGCCGGGAGAGCAACTCAAAGCGCGGGCCGCCGGACGGAGCAAGATTGAGCTGTTCGACCTCGATGCGTGAGGTTTTGCTCAACGCTTTTTCCCACTGCTCTTCGTTCCAGAAAAAGTCCGTCACTAGCGGCGCGTTGGCCTGCCCGTGGCGCTCATAATTCTCGGTCGCGGTTTGCAGAAGTTCCTTGCGGGTCTCGCGCAGCGTTTCCGGCTCGTCGAGAAAAACAATCGGCTTTAGCGAACTTTCCGCCAACTCAAACAAGGAGCTACCGCCGGGCTCGTTTGCGGCGCCATACCAGCCAGCGGGTTCCCAGCTTTCGGCTTCGGGGCTGCCCGGAGCCGGGACGCTCCATTCGGTCAGCGGCAAAATGGTGGTTTTCACCACCGGCGCAATGGAACGCTGCGTGCGCGGGTCAAATTCGCGCACGGATTCCACGGTGTCGCCCAAGAGTTCGAGGCGCACCGGGCGCAAAGCCTCTGGGGAGAACACGTCGATAATGCCGCCACGCACGGCAAACTGGCCGGGGAGTTCGACCATTTCGGCGCGGGCATAACCGATGCTGGCGAGATGGGTGATGAGTTCCTGGTGATTCGCTTCGGTATCTTTGGCCAAGGTGCGCGCCAGCGTGAGATACACGTAGGGGTCCTGATAGCGCCACATGCTTGCGGCCACCGGGGCCATCACCACAGACACTTCGCCATTGGCCAGACGAAACAGGGCCGCTGCTCTTCGTTCCAGAATGTCCGCGTGGGGAGTCTGCGGATCCCATGGGAGGCTATCGAAAGCGGGAAGAACCGCGGTGCCGCCGGTGGGACCGGGGAAAATCTGGGCAAAAAACCGGAGGCTTTCAGCCAATTCCTCGGCGCGCCGGTTGTTTGCGGTGACAAAAAAGGCTGGCCGTCGTAATGCGTGGACCACATAGCCGGCCACGAGCGGTTTGGCCACATCGTGGAGGCCGGAAAGCCCGACAAGGTTGGCGCCGGCGCGCACTTCTCCCACTAGGCCATCCATTGCGGGGTGGCGCAGGAGTGCTTCCAGTCGTTCTCGCACCGCCGGCAGTATCATTGCGTCCCGAGTACGGTCCCTATTGCCCGGCGTGTTTCGTTACTGCGTGTTGTAGCATCAATCTTTCGATCGACGACAGCTTTTTCTCGGTGAGCCAGTTTAAAGGCTGGCCACTACACGAGCTTAAGTTCCTGTCGCACGAATCTTCTGCAGAATCTCGGTGGTGGAATAGCCGGGCACATTGTCGATCAGCACCACTTTGCCGCCGGACCCTTCCACTTCTTCTCTGCCGACGATCTGATTTCCGGGCCAGTCGGTTCCCTTCACCAGAACATCAGGCAATAGTGCGGCAATCACTTCGCGAGGAGTCGGTTGGTCAAAAATGACAACGCCATCGACGCACTCCAGGCTTGCCAGAATCTCTGCGCGTTCGTTTTGCGGAATCAGCGGCCTGCCCGGGCCTTTCAGAAGGCGCACGCTGTCGTCACTATTGATGCCAACAACCAGAAAATCGCCCAAGGCGCGGGCTGCTTCCAGACTATGGATGTGGCCGGGATGCAGCAGATCAAAGCAGCCATTGGTGAAGACAACGCGCTTGCCGTTGCGTTTCCGGGGAGCAAACCGCACAATCATTTGTTCGAAGGTCAATGCGGACGGATGCAAAGGCGCTCCATGTTCGTTGAAAGCAGCGGATCCACGGTTTGTGTGAAGTTCCAGTTTATCATGCTGGCAAATTGAATTACGTTGAGGAGCTGGTTGCTTGGATAAGAAAAAGCAGGTTTGGCAAGCGCTGGCGGGAATCCTGTGCCTGATCGTGGGTGCACTGCTGGCGGTTTACGCCGGCCGGGGCTATACGCAACACCGGTATATCGTGGATGCGGCGGCGTGCCGCATGGACCTGGTGGTGATGAATCGCGCGGACCTGCTGGCTAGTCCGGACAGCGGGTCGGTGGTGCTGTTCCACGGCCTGTCGGCGAACAAAGTGATCATGCAGTACCTGGCGCGGGCGTTCGCGCAAGCGGGATTGCGCGTGTTCATTCCCGATCTTCCCGGGCACGGCCGATCGCCGGGCCCATTTACCCCAGAGCGAGCGGAAAGTTGCTCGGCATCGCTGCTGAGGGGCTTAGCGGCGCGTGGCATGATCCTTCCGGAGCGCACCATTCTGGCGGGCCATTCGATGGGAGGAGCCATCGCGTTGCGTCTGGCGGACAAGTTTCGCCCGGCCGGGGTGATCGCGATATCGCCGGCGCCGATGGTGGCTGCGCACGGGATCAGCCCGGAGAATCTGCTGTTTCATACACCACCGCTGGTGACGCCCAACACGTTGATTCTGGCGGCCCAATTCGATGCACCCGGCATTCGCGAGAGCGCCGCCGATTTGGCCGCGCACAGCCCGTATTCCTGGGCAAAATATAGGGAGTTGCATTGGAACACGCACGTGAGCATGTTGTTTTCGCCGACGGTTGCGCGCGATGCGCAGGCTTGGGCGACACACACACTGGAGCTGCCGAACATCGCGCACTTGCCGTCGCGAGCGAACCTGTTTGGGTGCGTGCTCGGCATCGTGGGTTTGCTGCTGATTGCAGGGCCGTTTATCCGCGAAATGGTAGGGAAAAACGCGCCGGCCGATCCGGAGGCGGGAGAACCGGTGCAACGCGTGCGCGGATTCGTGGAGCTCGCGCTCTTATCCATCGTGGCCCTGGTTATTCTTCATTTCTGGCATCCGGTGCGTATCTTCCGGCTGTTTGAGGGTGACTATCTGGCCGGCTTTTTCCTGATCGTAGGCGCGGGATTGATTTTGCTGCACCGGAAAGGCGCGAGCAGCGGTTTTCGCGGACAACGAGAGGTGCTTTTCGGAGCCGCGGTGGCCGGGCTGCTGATGACCTTGCTGGTGAACGGCTGGTTTGAGCTGACGCTGACGGGGGCGTGGCTGAATCTGGAACGTTGGGAACGGCTGCCGCTGTTCTTCCTGACGGCGTTTCTGTTTCTCTATGGGCTGGAACTGGTGGCCGGTCCGGTTGTGAATGGAGGGATGCGCTACGTATCGTGGTTTCTGCTGCTGGTGGTGGTGTGGGCGGTGCTAAGCCTGGGGGTGTTGTATTTCCACAGCGGGGAAATTTTATTGGTGCTGCTGTCGCCGTATTTCGCGCTGCTTTTCCTGGTCTGTGGTCTAGGTATCCAATTGGTACGGCGGGAGAGCGGCTCACCCGCAGCCAGCGCATTGTTCGGTGCTATACTGCTGGCAGGGTTTTGTCTGGTAATTTTTCCTTTGTCTTGAGACAAATCCCAGCTTGTTCAATCCCCTCCCGCGCCGGAGACGGAAACAATTCATTCGCGGTGATCTATGGCTGACTATGTCATTGTCGGTGGCGGCCCCTCTGGCGCCATGTGCGGCGAACAACTGGCCCGCGCAGGCCACACCGTGGATATTTTTGACGAGCACCTGGCGTGGGAAAAGCCGTGCGGAGGCGGGTTAACGTATAAAGCCACGCAATGCTTCCCTTTCCTTCTGGATAATCCGCTGCCGAAGAAGCTGATCCAAAAAGTGGAGATAATCAGCGCGGAAAATCAGCGCGCCACGCTGGATTTGCAACATCCCATCGTGATTTATTCGCGTACGGTGCTGAACGGATTGCTGCTGGATCGTGCGCGCGAAGCCGGCTGCCGCATACATCATTCGCGGGTGCAGAATATCGATACTTCCAGCGATCGACCGCGTTATTCCGTGGATGGCGCGTGGCAGGGCTGCGATTTTCTGGTGCTTGCGGGAGGCGCGCGAAACCAGTTTCTGCCGGGCACCCGCGCGCTGGCTCGCGATGAACTGGAAATGACCCAGGGTTATTTCGTCCCGCAGACCGCGGATCAGATTCTGATCAAGTTCCTGCCGGAATTCGAAGGGTATATCTGGTCGTTTCCCCGCGCCGATCACATTTCGCTAGGAATTTGTGGGAGCATGCAAGCGCATACCAGCGGTGAATTGCGGAATCACCTGCATGAATTTGCGACCCGGGAGTCCATTGAAACGAGCCACGCCAAGTTTTACAGCCATGTGCTGCCATCGCCGCAGGTGCGCACGCTTTCGGATCGCGCGGTGATCGGGCGGAATTGGGCGCTGTGCGGAGACGCGGCGGCGTGGGTGGACCCGCTGACGGGCGAAGGACTGTTCTACGCGATGCGTTCTGGGGAAATCCTGGGCAAATCGCTGGCGGAAGGATGCCCGGAAAAGTATCCTGCGCGCGTGCGCGCGTCGTTTTCCTTGGAGTTGGAGTTTGCGGCGCGGATTGTGCGGCGTTTCTATCGCGGATCGTTCCTTGGGACAGCGGTGACCACGCGCATGGTGCAGTTCCTGCAGCGCAACGCGGTGTTCCGGCAATTGCTGTCGGATTTATTCTGCGGGACGCAGGATTACACCACGCTGAAGCAGCGAGTGTTGAGTCATTTGGGAGGCACGCTGAGCCAATTCGTTTCCAGCGTGCTGCACTTCGATCCACCGGCCGCGAAAGCGCCCACTTCCGGCGCAGCGGACTAATTCCCCAACACCTTCTGGAAGCGTTCGACGGCCCAATCGATCTCTTCGCGGCGGATCACCAGTGGGGGCGCCACACGGATGATGTTGTCGTGCGTTTCCTTGCAGAGGACGCCGTCATCTTTCAAGGCTTCGCAGTATTTGCGGGCTGGCGTGCGCAGCTCGATGCCAATCCACAGACCCCGCCCGCGAATCTCTTTAATGACGGGACTGTGCAGGTTGCGCAACTTGGCCAGGAAATAGCCGCCCAATTCTGCGGAGCGCTCGACCAGTTTTTCTTCCTGCAGCACTTGCAGAGCGGTCCTTGCGACGGCGCAGGCCAGCGGGTTGCCGCCGAACGTGCTGCCATGATCGCCCGGGCCAAAGACGCCCAGGATTTCCTGCGAGGCCAAAACCGCGGACACGGGATAGAAGCCGCCGCCGAGGGCTTTGCCTACGATGAGCACGTCGGGCTGAACGTTCTCGTGCATGTAAGCAAACAGCTTTCCGGTGCGGCCCAAACCCGATTGAATTTCGTCGACCATCAAGAGGACGCGATTCTGACGGCAAATCGCGGCCGCTTCGTGCAGGTAGCCGTCGGGCGGAATCACGATTCCGGCTTCGCCTTGAATGGGCTCGCACAAGAATGCGCAAGTGTTCGGGGTGATGGCATCGCGCAAGGCCTTGGCGTCGCCAAAAGGAACGATGCGGAAGCCGGGAGTTAAGGGCCCAAAGCCGCGGCGGTATTGCTCGTCACTGGAAAAACTGATCACCGTGACGGTCCGGCCGTGGAAATTTCCGGCGCAAACAATGATTTCGGCTTTTCCGTCGGGAATGCCTTTCTTGGTGTGGCCCCACTTACGGGCGGCCTTTACGGCGGTTTCCACGGCTTCGGCGCCCGAGTTCATGGGCAGCGCCATTTCCATGCCGGTCAGATCATGCAAATCCTTGTAGAAGAGAGGTAATTGGGCATTGCGGAAAGCCCGCGAAGTTAGGGTGACCTTGCGGGCCTGGTCCAGCAACGCGGCTAAAATTTTCGGATGGCAATGCCCCTGGTTCACCGCGGAATACGCGGCCAAACAGTCCAGATAACGCTTCCCTTCCAGGTCATAAACCCAGCAACCTTCGGCGCGCTCAATGACGACGTCGAGCGGCTGATAGTTGTGGGCGCCGTAGCGGTTTTCGAGCTCGATCAATTCTTTTGCGTTAAGCAACTGCTCTTCGGTGAGAGCCATAAATCACCTGGTTTCTTGCGTTGCGCAGCGCGCATCCTGCCGGGATTCGCTGCGTGCACCTCGAGCCACTGGAGCGGCAGCTCGCAGGTCCCAAAGCCGTGGAGCGAAGGAACGGAGCGGCCTATTTCGGCCGCAGGCAGGATCTAATGAAATGATGGCACTTCACCCACAAACAGCGCAATAGCAGGGGTACCAAGGGGGCAACAGCGCAAAAGCTGCATTGGTGAAAAGTGCAGGAAAAAGCAGGTTCCTCGGGCAAAGAGCGCCCTCGGAATGACAATTTTTGATTTTTTCTACAGACTATGAGGGTATGGCCGTCGCAAACAGGCCCTCAGCGGCTGAAGCCGCAATGATTGTGCGCTGGTCACGGCACGACTGAAGTCGTGCCGTGACGAAAAACGGGAGTTGTCACACAGACTCTAAAGCTCCGACCCCCGGTGGCAGACACGTTTTTTTTTGTAGAGTGTGAAGCGTGGCCGTCACGAAGAAAAAGCAGGTTCCTCGGGCAAAGAGTGCCCTCGGAATGACAATTTTGTTTTCTTTTGCGGGTGAGGGCACGGGGTTGGAGAAATCCGCTGAGGGTGGCGGGTTGCGCGGCGGGCGCGGCGGGTGTATCAATTTTGGCGTGCGGCGCGTCCAACGGAACAGCGCAGCCCGGAGCCTGAAGACGGTAGTGTTGCGCACAGTTGGTAGAGGCTAACCCATGAAAAACCGAACGCTGGCTATTTGCGCGATTGTGTTGCTAGGAGTGTTGGTAACGCTGGCTGCGCCAAGGCACCGGCCGCCTGCGGAACCGGGAGACGTGACGACACTGAACGTGACGATTCATGAATGGGCGGTGCCCACCAAAGGCGCGCATCCCCATGATCCAGCGGTTGGACCGGATGGCGCGCTGTGGTTCACCGAGCAGATGGCGAACAAGATCGGGCGACTGGATCCGAGCAGCGGGCAATTCAAGGAGTATCCGCTGGACACGGCGAAGAATTCCGGTCCGCACGGACTGGTGGCGGATCGCAATGGGAATATCTGGTTCACCGCCAACTTCGGTGGTTACATTGGGAAGCTCAATCCGCAGACCGGTAAAGTAACGGAATACAAGATGCCCAGCGAAAAGGCGGATGATCCACATACCGCGGTGTTCGACGCGAAGGGAACGCTGTGGTTCACGGTGCAAGGCGGAAACATGGTTGGGCGGTTGGACCCGGCGAGCGGGAAGATCGAGTTGAAGGAGGTGCCGACGGAAAGCGCGTTGCCCTATGGAATTCAGATCAACAGCAAGGGCATGCCGATCTTCTGCGAATTGGGCACGAACAAAATGGCTTCGATCAATCCGGTGACGATGAAGATTACGGAATATGTGTTGCCGGAAGATGCGCGACCACGACGTTTGGCGATTGCGCGTGACGACACCGTGTACTTTACGGACTTCAAGAGCGGACATCTGGGGACGCTGAACCTCAGCACGCGAGTGGTGAAGATGTACGATTCGCCGGGAGGAGCGGAATCGAACCCGTATGGAATTGCGATCACTCCGGATGGAATGGTGTGGTACAGCGAATCCGGGGTGAAGCCGAACACGATTGTGCAGTTTGATCCCAAGACGCAAACATTTGCGCGAGCGAACATTCCGTCGGGGGGCGGGGTGGTGCGAAATATGGTGGCGACGGCGGATGGGCGTGTGTACATAGCGTGCAGCGGAGTAGATAAGGTAGGCGTGGTGGAAGCGAGCAAGGAAAACCCCACGGGCCGGCAGCCGTGAGCGCGGCGGGAACATTGGTTCGGCGGCAGGCGCAAGGACCAGCGAGCATCTTGTTCATACGACTTGCGGTGGGACTGATTTTCTTCACACAAGGCGTATTGAAATTCACGGATGCGCATATGGGTGTGGAACGGTTCGCGCGGATTGGCTTTCCGGAACCGTATTTCACGGCGCGGTTCGTGGGCACATTTGAGATTGTTTGCGGCTTGCTGGTGCTGGTGGGCTTGCGGACCCGGGCGGCTTGCGTGCCACTGCTGGTGATCATTTGCACGGCGATTGTGACTACGAAGATTCCCGAGTTGACGCGTCCGGCACAGGGGTTTTGGTATATGGTGAGCGACGCGCGGACGGATTTCGCGATGCTGTGTTCGCTGGTGTTTTTGCTCATGGCGGGCGGCGGGGCGCTTTCGCTGGATTCGCGGTGGGAGGGGCCGGATTGGCTTTTGCCTGGAAAATGAGGCGGAACGGGGCCCAGCCTGTTCGCGTTGGGGAGCCCGTCTGCAAAGGTGCAGAAACCAGTTCCCCAGGGGCTAAAGCCCATTGCAAGCAGAGCGATGGTGTCGGAGCTTTAGAGTCTGTGTGAGAACTCGTAAGCAGGCCCTCAGCGGCTGAAGCCGCAATGATGCTGCGCTGGTTACGGCACGACTGAAGTCGTGCCCTGACGAAAAACGGGAGTTGTCACACAGACTCTAAAGCTCCGACCCCCCGGTGGCCACACATTTTTCCGCGAACTGTTCAGCCGTGCCCTGACGAAGGGCACATCGGCAGGAGAGAGATGAGAGCTACACGGCGGGAATTCTTGCGAACTGGGGCATTGGCTACAGGCGCGGTGATTGTCGGTGAGTCGCTGCGTGGGGTTCGCGCGGAAACCGCGGCGGATTACACGCTGCACATCGAGAATGCGGCGGTGGAGATCGCGCCGAAACGCATCATTGGGGTGACTACTTACAACGGGCAATTTCCTGGGCCGCTGCTGCGGTTCAAAGAGGGCCAGCTGGTAACCATCGATCTTTTCAACGATACGGACACGCCGGAACAGCTGCACTGGCACGGGCAGCAGGTTTCGACGGAGGTGGATGGCGCGGCGGAAGAGGGGACGCCGTATGTTCCCGCGCACGGGAAGCGACGAATCCAGTTCACGCCGAAACCTTCGGGCCTGCGCTTTTATCACACCCACAATCGCGCGGGAGCGAATCTGAGCGCGGGGCAATATAGCGGGCAGGTCGGAGCAGTTTACATCGAACCGAAAGCTTCGCCGGGAAATTATGACCGCGAAGTTTTTCTGGTGCTGAAGGAGTTTGAGCCTACCTTCAGCCGCGGCGGGGACATGGCGATGGATTTTCTGACGCCAGCAACGCGGGTGAAAGAGTTGGAAGATTCGGGCGAATCGGCGATGAAAGTGTCGCTGGCGAAGGGCATGCCGCATGGATTTGAGGTGGGCTACGGCTCATTTACGATCAATGGGCGAATGCTGGGGCATGGCGATCCGGTTCGGGTGAAGAGCGGAGAGCGGGTGTTGTTGCATGTGCTGAATGGGAGCGCGACGGAGATACGCAGCCTGGCTTTGCCGGGGCACACGTTTCAGGTGATTGCGCTGGATGGAAACGCGGTGCCGAATGCGGTGAAGGTGCCGGTGTTGTGGATTGGGACGGCGGAACGCGTGTCGGCGATCGTGGAGATGAATCATCCGGGCGTTTGGATACTGGGTGATACGGATAATGATGACCGGCGTCATGGGATGGGGATTGTGGTGGAATACGCGAACCGCAAGGGAGCTCCGGCGTGGGCGGCACCGCCGGCGTTCAAGTGGAACTATGCGCGATTCGGGAAGGCGGGAGCAGTGGCGGCGGCGCCGGACGAGACGATCGAAATGAGGTTCGCGAAGGACAACGCCGCGCACGAAGGTTTTAACGTGTGGACCATCAACGGCAGCGCTTACCCCATGACCGAAGGGGTGGCGCCCGCGACGTTCCACCTGAAGCAGGGGAAGAGTTACCGGTTGAAGATGCGTAATGCCAGCGATGATATTCATCCCATCCATTTGCACAGGCACAGTTTCGAACTGACGCGAATTGCGGGGGAGCCGACGGCGGGCATCTTGAAGGATGTGATGATGCTAGGGGGATACCAGGAAGCGGAAGTGGATTTTGTGGCGGACAATCCGGGATTGACGTTGTTCCACTGCCATCAGCAATTGCACATGGACTTTGGGTTCATGACGCTGTTCGACTACGCGTAGGCTGCGGCCATCAAAAGCTGGAATTAACAATCACGAGACGTGGTGGTGACAACTGCGTTCCGGATCTGTTTGATGCTTGTGTTAGAAGCACGCCATTTCCTGGGAGGCGAGGCTTCCTGACCGGCTTCGCCTCCTACCCGCCGAACTGTAGATCGCCCAAGTAAAACCAACGGCCCGCCTCAGAAGGCGGCCCCTACACAAGTGAAGCAAGACGCGGTGATCGAAGAGAGGTCTCTCGCTCCGAAGACTTCGCTCGGGATTTTCGGCGGTGCAAAAATTTCTGGGAGATCGGTTATTTTGCCGGCAGGGGTTGGTTGGTAAGAACGGTTTTTCCACCACTGGCGATCAAGACGGTAAGGTGGTCCGCACCAAGTTCCTGCGTGAGTTTCGGTAGCGCGTCTGCTTTGGTCACCAGGTACCAGCGCTGAGACTGGTCCCACAAAGCCGGCAACTGGTCGTCGGTCAAAAATACCTTGGGAGCATTGGGAGCGGCAGCGCCATATTCGAGGTTATGGCGGATGCCGTTGAGGAGGAGCGCTTCGCGATCCAAATAGAAAAACACCGAGGAGAAGGGGTAGAAGTGGCCGGTCACGATCAAATTGCCTGGTGGAGCGGCCTGGATGGCCTCGGCCAAGGGGCGCGAGGATAGAAAGGGATCGAAGACGACCAGGGCCAGCCTGGCAGCATGGAAGAAAAGCACCATCATTAAAGTAACGGCGAGCACGGCGCGTTTCCCGCGCCACAAAAAGCAGCCGAAGGCGCCCAGAAGGAAAGCGATGCCGGCTACGACCAAGGGAGTGCGCAGGTAGGCGAAGGAGTCTAAGGTTAAATCCAACATGTGGCCGAGAGACAAGGTGTAATAGCGAGGATGGAGCGCCAAGGCGTTGGAAATGTCACCTGGAGTGGGAACGTGGCGGACCATCCAGCAGATGGAGAAAGTAGCCAGAGCGGCGAGAGCGGCGATGACGCCGAGGACTCGGGTTCCCCAGCGAACCAGCGATCCACCTTGCGCGATGGCAGCGCCAAGCAGGAGCGCGAAGGCCGGATACACGGGCATGGAATAGTATTCCTGGGTGGTGGAAAAGGTGAAAAAAACCAGAATGAAGCCGGCCCAACAAAGGGCAAGCAGACTCATGCGCCCAGCGCGGTCAATCGGCTTATACCGCAATTTGAAAAGGGCCGGGAAATACACGCTCCAGGGGAATAGCCAGAGAAGATGAAAGGCCCAGAAGAGTGGGCGAGGGACGGTGTTGTAGTCGCGGGGATAGCGGAGATTGAGAAAGCGGAGCAACTGTTCGTTGATAAAGAAAAACCAGAAAAAACCGTGATACTGGCCGGGGCCGCTGTGGAGGGTCCAAGCGAAGTAGGGCGGATTGCGTAGCGTTGCCAGAATGTGCCAGGGAGCGGCAATGAGAAAAGCGATGAGCGCGCCGCGGAAGGGATGCAGGCGCTGCCAGGTTTCGCGGCGGAAACATTGCCGAGTGACGAGCAGGTAGACAAGGCCGGCGGCCACGGGAAATACCACGCCGACGAGGCTCTTCAGAAGCAGGCCGACTCCCAGGCTCGCGGCCAGCACGTTGGCCCAAAGAGAGGGGCGTTTTTCTTGCTGGTCCAAAACACGCAGCAGGGCCCACATGGCGAGGGCGATGGTGAAGGTAAGCATCACATCGGGTATCTGTATGCGCGTGAAGAGAAACAATCCGACGCAAGTGGCGACGACAATCCCGGCATAGGTTCCCGCTTTGCGGCCAAACGCCCAGGTGCCCATGGCGGCGGTGAGCAAAGCCAGAGCGACGCAGGAGAGGGCCACGGGGATGCGCGCGGCCCAATCGTGTTCGCCGAAGATTTTGTAGGACATGGCGATGAGCCAATAGATGAGCGGGGGCTTCTCAAGATAAATGATGCCGTTCAAACGGGCGGTCACCCAGTCTCCGGAGTGGAGCATGTTGCGGGCAATGACCGCTTGAACGGCGTCGACGTCATCCATGAGGGAGGGAGGGGAGACGATGCAGCCGAGAAAAATGGCAGAACTGGCCGCCAATACCGAGGCCCAACCCTTCCAGGGGCTTTGCGCAGTTTGCGGCGTGGTACCGGTGTCTTCAGTCTTCGCTAGTTGGTTCATTCATCCCGCCCTGAGTGTTCATTCCATTGTAGTCTGTTCCCGTGTCTGGACCGAAACGGTGGGGTTGAGGAAGGCGTGCGGGGGCGGGCTGTGAATGGTCGGGAGATTTCTGGCTGTGTCGGGCGCGCTTGCTAGGAATTTAACCGCAAGACCCAGGCTCTTGACAGCGAACCTGGGGCGCGCGGCATTTTTTGTTGATTCGACTGGGTTATCACAGGCTGAAGCCTGTGCTACAGGGGGCGTAGTCTTTCTCGCTTGCGGGGCATCGAACGGGGTATCCTTTCTGGGAAATCAGGAGCTATGGCTACGACTGCACCAACGACCTCAGCGGCGGGCGCTACTAGCGAGCCTGCGGCTAAGGTAGCGAAGAAGAAGATCAAGTGGAGTACCCTGCCGGAGATTTGGGAGTTGCTGCGACCGCGCAAGGGACTGCTGCTGCTGGGACTGGTGCTGGTGGCGGTGAACCGTGTGGCGGGATTGGTGCTACCGGGGTCGAGCAAATATTTATTCGACAATGTGATTGCGAAGAAGCAAGTGCACTTGCTGGTGCCGCTGGTGCTGGTGGTCGTGGGCGCGACGCTGGTCCAGGGGCTGACGTCATTCACGTTGACGCAGGTGCTTTCCAAGTCGGCGCAACGGATGATCACGGAATTGCGGAAGCAAGTGCAAGCGCATATCGGGCGCTTGCCGGTGGCGTATTACGACGCGAACAAGACGGGCGTGCTGGTGTCGCGAATCATGAGCGACGTGGAAGGCATCCGGAATTTGATTGGGACGGGATTGGTGGAGTTTGTGGGCGGGTGCCTGACAGCGGTGCTGGCGCTGATCATTTTGCTGCATACGAGTACAGCGATGACGCTGGTGGCGTTTGCGGTGCTGGTGGGCTTTGCGCTGTTCCTGAACAAAGCGTTCACGACGATCCGGCCGATCTTCCGGCAGCGGCCGAAGATCAATGCGGAGGTAACCGGGCGGCTGACGGAATCGCTGGGAGGCGTGCGGGTGGTGAAGGGGTACCACGCGGAAGAACGGGAAGAAAACGTGTTTGGGACGGGGGTGCAACGGCTGCTGGACAACGTGCTGAAAACACTGACGGCGACGTCGCTGATGAGTTTGTCGGGCTCGACGCTGATGGGGATCGTGAGCGCGATCATCATGTATCTGGGAGCGAAGAAAATCCTATCGGGAGAAATGACGCCGGGGCAATTGATCGCCTACTCGGCGTATCTGGTGCTGATGATTGCGCCGGTGTTTCAAATTGTGAATATCGGGACGCAGATCACGGAAGCGATAACGGGATTGGAGCGCACGCGAGAGGTGTTGAGCGAAACGAAGGAAGACCAAGACCCGAAGCGCACAGTAACGCTGGAGCGGCTGGAAGGGTGGGTGGAATTTCAGGAGGTGCACTTCGCGTACGAGCCGAGTAAAGAGGTGCTGCACGGGATCAGCTTTGTGTCGCAGCCGGGGACAGTGACCGCGCTGGTGGGGCCGTCGGGATCAGGGAAGTCGACGATTATTGGGCTAATTTCGGCGTTTTATGTGCCGACCGCGGGGCAGATTCTGGTGGACGGGATCGATGTCGCCACGGTGAAGCTGAGTTCGTACCGAACGCAGTTGGGGGTGGTGCTGCAGGAAACGTTTCTATTCGACGGGACGATTCGCGAGAACGTGGCGTATGCGAAGCCGGAGGCGACGGAAGAAGAGATTATGGCGGCGTGCCGGATCGCGCGGGTGGACGAGTTTGCGGAGAATTTCGAGAAGAAGTACGACACGGTGGTGGGCGAACGCGGAGTGAAATTGTCGGGCGGGCAGAAGCAGCGGGTGTCGATAGCGCGGGCGATTCTGGCGGACCCGCGGATCTTGATTCTGGATGAGGCCACATCGAGCCTGGATTCGGAATCGGAGGCGCTGATTCAGGAGGGATTGCGGTATTTGATGCGGGGCCGGACCACGTTTGTGATCGCGCACCGGTTGTCGACAATTCGGAGGGCGGAGCAGATTCTGGTGGTGCAAGAGGGGCGGATTTTGGAGCGCGGGACGCATGCGAGTTTGTATGCGCAGCAGGGGCGGTATTTTGAGCTGTATAACAAGCAGCACGCGGTGGAGACGGATTTGTTTTTGGCGCCGGGCGAGGGAGATAAACCGGAGGACAGTGGCGAGAATGGCGGTGGTGGAGGCGCAGGCGGTGGGGCGTTGCCGGAGGCGATGCGATTGATGCGGGGCAGGCAGTAGTCGGTGGTCGGTAGTCAGCGGTTGAGGTCCTTCGTTGCACTGGACGCTGCTGAGGATGGCTACGAAAGCAAAACAAAGAACTCAAAGAAAACCCAAGAACCGGCAGAAAACCCAAGACTCACCCACACAAACCGAGGGTGGGGCAGCCGGGAGTCAGTCGTCGGTTGAGGTCCTTCGCTGCGCTCAGGAGGACAGATTTAGGTTGGTGTTTATGTTGGTGCTTGAAGTGGACTTTAAACCCGCACCCTTGGAAACCAAAGGGTGCGGCACCCGTTGTTTGCTGATCACTGGTCACTGACCGCTAGTTCATAGACCGATTTTCTTCGCGCTATCGTTACAGAGAGGGGCGGCGGAGGGCCGGCTTTTTGGCTTGGGCGGCTTGCGTGGGGAGTAGTGTGGCCATTTTGCGAATCATGGCGAGGACCAGGCGCTTGTCACCTTCGGAAAGCGTGGTGCTGTATTTCTTGATCTCGGCGAGGAAGCGAATCTCGTCCTGAGAAAGTTCGCCGAGCATCTTCTGGGTCTCTTTGTCGCGGGGAGTTTCCGTGCCGGGAAAGAAATCCGCGAGGGAAATTTCCATGGCTTCGGCGATCTTGGCGAGGGTTTCGAGAGAGGGCACGGTGTGGCCGTTCTCGACGCGAGAGAGATAGCAGCGGAGCAGGCCGGTGCGACGCTCGATGTCGCCCTGGGACAGGCCGCGCTGGCTGCGATAGGTTTTGATGACTTCACCGATGTTGACTTGGGGTTTCTCTTTAGGCACGGTTTCCTCCAACGGAAACAGTAGCTTAGTCGCTAACAGTAGGGATGGCAAGGAGGAATGACCGTAGGAGCGTTCCAAAGGGTAAACCGTTGGCGGCGAACGAATATGCCGAGAGCGTTACTGCGTAGCTTGGTAGAGGATACGGGTAATATCGGCCATTACCGCGGAAGAGTCTTTCTCGTCGGCGAGGCCACGCACCAGAATGACGAGCACGAAGGGGTGGGGCGCGTAGACGATCGCGGCGTCGTGATGAATCTTGGTGATTTCGCCGGTTTTATGGGCGACCCGAGTGCCGGGAGGAAGCCCCGCGGGAATGCCTTCGTTGAAATGCTGCTGTTCGAGGATGGCCAGCATCTGGCGGGAAGACCCGGCATCGACGGCTTGGCCGTTGGCGATGGCGGTGAGCAGGATGCCCAGAGCACGGGCAGTCGTGGTGTTGTTGAGGCCCTTGTCGAAGGCTTTTTGGTCTTCGACGCCGCGCAGGAAGTTCATGCCGTCGGCGCCAAGGGAGTGGATGGTGGCGCGAATGTTATCGACGCCGAGTTTCTGGATGAGGAGATTGGTGGCGAGATTGCTGCTGACGGTGATCATCAGATCGCAGAGTTGGGAGAGGGTGCGGGTTTGGCCTTCGGCGTTGTATAGGTCGGCTTCGGAATCGTCCTTGGGATCGAGTTGGTAGACAGAGCCGTCGACGATGGAGTGGAATTCGTTGTGGATGAGCAGCGGATCGGTGAGATGGAGCTTCCCTTCTTTCACCTGACGAAAAAGTTCGATCATGACGGGGATTTTCATGGTGCTGGCGGCGTGGAAGGAGTCGTCGGGACGGAAGGACCAGTTGGTGGCGGAATCGAGGGAATGGAAATAGACGGCGACGTCGGCGTGGGAAGAGGCGATGCGTTGTTGGATTTGCGATTGGGCGGAGGCGAGGGAGGATTGGGAGAAGGTGGGGGTGGGGATGAGGAAGGCGGCGAAGATGAGGATTGTGCGTGGGCGCACTTGGGGCTCCTGGGAATGACGTTCGTATTTTACACGGGGAAGATGGGGGGGCAGTGCTTGCGTTGTGAGACAAGACGCAGCGGGGGTAAAGGCGGCAGCGAGTTACCGCACTCCAAAGGGGCTCACAGGCTGAACAGCTTGCGGAAAAAGTCGAAAAGCAGTTCCTCAGGGCGTGCGGGACGCGAGGATCGAAGACCCACCCTTTGCGCAAACGGCGCGCAAAGGGTAGGGCACCCGAAGAGAGAAACACACAGGCTGAAGCGTGTGCTACAGGTGCTAGAAGGCGAAGAGTTGGGCGGCGGCTATTACCAGGGCTAGGGTGAAGACGGCTATGGTTACTTCGCCGATGAAACCTACGGCGAAAGGACGGAGGCCTTGGTGGCGCATTTGGCGGAAATTGGTGCGCAGACCGACGCCGGCGAAAGTGAGCAAGAAGGCCCAACGAGAGAGGTTGGCTAGGGAGGTGTTTTGGTCTTTGGTGAAGAAGCCGAGGGTGGCCAGTAGCGAAATCAGAAGAAAGCCGAGAACGAATTTGGGGAATTTCTGCCAGAGGAAGGCAGCTTTGTTGGCGACGGTGTGGGCTTGACCCTTGCTGGCCCAGTAGATGGCGTAGGCGAGAACGACGAAGCCGATGAGGGCGTTGCGGCAGGTTTTGGTAAGGACGGCGAGTTTGGCAGCGGCGTCGGAATAGAGGGCGCCGGCAGCGGTGGCTTCGGCGGTGTTGTCGACAGCGAGGCCGGCCCAGATGCCATAGGCGTGATCGCTCATGTGCAGGTAGTGGCCGATGAGCGGGAAGGTGAAGAGAGCGATCGCGCCGAGAGCAAGAATGGCGGCGATAGCGAAGGAGGAATCTTCTTCGTCGGCATCGATGGCGCCTTGCGTGGCAATGATGGCGCTGACACCGCAGACGGCGGAGCCAACGGCGAGAAGTGTGGTGAGTTTGGGCTTGAGGCCGAAGAGGCGACCGAGCCAAGTCATAAAAGCGAGGGAGCCGAGGATTTCGATGGCAACGAGAATGAGGCTGACGCCGCCGAGTTTGGCGACATCGCCGAGAAGGAAGCGCGAACCGAGAAGGACGATGCCGGCTTTGAGCCAGAACTCGTAGGTGGCGACACCAGGCTTGAAGATTTCGGCGAGGCCGAAGACGTTGGAGATGACCAGGCCGATGAGGATGGCCCAGAGGACGTATTCGATGTTGGGAAATGGGAAGTGGTGGGCCTTGGCGTAGGCGTTGATGTTTTTCTCGAGGAGTTTGCCGGCGAAGCCGATGGCGGCGAGGAGCGCGATGCCAGGGAGCAAGCGAAAGAACTTGGAGCTGAGCGAGAGCGTGGGATTTTGGGGAAGTGCGATTGCGTCGGCCATTCGTGGGTGTCCTTGTTTTGGGTTTTGGATTAGGTTTAGTTACCGGTTGTTCGGTAATCAGTAATCAGTAATCAGTAATCGGTGATCAGAGACCAGTGACCGGTGATCAGGATCCTGAGGCACAGACTGACGTCTGTGCTACTTGGGTTACCAGGGGACATGGGGTAGCAGGCCTAGGCGGATTAGGGCTGCGGCGGTTAGGGCTAGCAGGACGGCCCAGGTGTCTAGCGAGAGTCTGGGGCCGGAGTTAGCTGGCGTTTGCACCTTTGTGTCAGGCATAGCGGTTCCTCCGTGGATCAGGACAGCAAAAATCCAGAGCGAAATTCAGGGCCCAACTGCTGCAGCCAGTCGGAAGTGGTGATGGAAGCAGCCGAATGTGACGCGACACGACCGATGATCAGTAAGGCAGGCGCCGGCAGCGGTTGGAGCGAGGCAAGCTGAGAGACCGTGGCAACGCGGACAGATTGCTCGGGTTGCGAGGCTTTGGAAATCAGCAAGCAGGGTGTCTCTGACACTATACCGGAATCGCTGAGCCATTGGGAGACTTCGGCGTAATCGGGGCCGGGCATGTAGACGACCACGGTGGTATCGGGGGCGATGGGAATGCCGGAAAAGGCGCGGGCGTCGGCCGAACGCGAGAAGGTGGTGAACAGGACGCGAGAGGCGAGACGGCGGTCGGTGAGAGAAACTTGCGCGGCAGCGGCGGAAGCGAATGCCGCGGAAATACCGGGGACGATTTCGAAGGCGATGTTGGCAGCACGCAGGGCGTCCATTTCTTCCGCGGCGCGGCCGAAGAGGAGAGGATCGCCGCCCTTGAGGCGAACGACGATCTGGTGGTGCCGGGCGGCGTCGATGAGCAGCGCGTTGATTTCCTCTTGGGTGAGGAGACGCTGTCCGGCGCGCTTGCCCACATCGATGCGCTGTGTGGAGGCGGGAATCAACGCGAGGATTTCGGGAGTGACCAAGGAGTCGTGTAAGACGATGTTGGCGTTTTGCAGCAGGCGGATGGCTTTGGCGGTGAGCAGGTCGGGGTCGCCGGGGCCGGCGCCGATGAGGAAGACGGAAGGCAGTGGCCCTTCGCCGTGGCTCAGGGCAAGCGAGTGGCGAGTGGCGAGTGGCGAGTGTGCAGAAACGGCGGGAAGAGGAAGAGACTCTCGGTGAGCAGGGGCGGGCGATGGATGGTCATTAGCCAAAAGCAATTCCTCAGGGGCTGAAGCCCGACTTATTGCCAAGGATTTATGTCGGAGCTGAAGCTCCGACCCCCGGTGCCAAGCATCTTTTTCCGCGGCTTGAGCGGAGGGCAATGCCGGAACCCCTCGAAGCTCGGGAGAAACTGAAGCTCCGACCCCCGGCGCCTGTGCGCCAGCATTGGCCAGTTGAAGAAAACGGTCGAAGCTTTCGCGGGAGGCGAGTTGGTGAAGTTGCTGCTTGGTGGCTTGGGGGTCGGTGGAATTGGCTCGGAGCCGTTCGCGCGTTTCGCCCAGGTGATTGAGCCACTCGGCGTATTCGGGGCCGAATTGCTGCTCCAGTTCCTTGCGGAGGCGTTGCGCGAGGGCGGGGCTTTTGCCGTTGGTGGAGATGGCGATTTGGAGATCGCCGCGCTGGACGATGGAGCCGTAGTAGAAGTGGCAATGGTGAATGTCATCGACGGCGTTGCAGAGGATGTTGCGCAGGTCGGCTTCGTGGAAGACGTGGGCGTTGAGTTGCGGGAGGGCCGTGGCAGCAATGACCAGGAATTGGTGATCGAGGTCGGAGGGCTCGAAGGGCTTGGCGAGCCAGGTAATTTCGTGGTTGCGCAGGCGCTCAGCGAGTTGTGGGTGAAGTTGCGGAGCCACGACGGTGACTTGGGCGCCGGCTTCGAGAAGCGAGGGAATTTTGGATGCGGCGATGGCGCCGCCGCCAACGACCAGCACAGGGCGGTTTTGGAGTTTCAAGAAGGCCGGGAAGAGAGTCATCGGTCCTCCACGGAATGGGGAGTGCCGGCTACGGCTAAGTCGCGTTCGGCGATCTCGGTGGGGCCGCCGGCCAGGACGCTGCGGAGAGTTTCGGTACTGTGGCGGGCCAGGAAGTGTTGGAGAGATTCCCCGGGGTCGCGTTCGGCGTGGAAATGAGAGAGCAGACGGGTGATGGCGTCGGGAACTTCTTCGGCGGGGCAACGATAGCCCACGGGACGCGCGATAGAAGCGATCTGGCCGACGCTGCCGCCGACGCAGAAGTAGTAGGCGTCAATCATCTTGCCGTTGGACTTGATCTTTTTGCCTTCGATGCCGATGTCGGCAATCCAGTGCTGTCCGCAGGAGTTGGGGCAGCCGGTGATGTGCAGGCGCAGCTGCTCCTGATAATCGGGGAAACGATCTTCGAGCTGCTCGGTGAGCCAGCGGGCAAAGGATTTGGTTTCCGTGAGGGCGAGTTTGCAGAACTCGGAGCCAGTGCAAGCGACGGTGCCGCGGGCGAAGGCGGAGGCTTCGATGGGAAGGCCGGCGGCGGTGAGTGCGTTGACGACGGTGGAAACGTGCGCTTCGGGAATATTGATGAGCAGAAGATTCTGCATTGGGGTGTTACGCACGTGGCCATCGCCGTAACGCTCGGCGAGATCGGCAGCGAGAATAAGTTGTGCGGGAGTGATGCGGCCGCGGATGACCGTGGCGCCGATGGAATAGTAACCGGGTTGTTTTTGCGGAATCACGCCGACATGGTCGCGATGGATTTGTGCCGGAGGAGTGAGTGGCTCGGCGGGGTCGAGTGGGAAGTCGAGGCGGGATTGCAGGGCGGCCAGGAAAGAGTCGGCGGTCCAATTGTGCTCGAGGAAGAGATATTTCATGCGCGCTTTTTCGCGAGAGTGGCGAAGGACTTCGGAATCGCGGAACAGGGCGGTGATAGCGCGGACGACGGGAATGACCTGGTGCCAGCGGATGAAGACGTTGAGAGGGACGGCGAGATGAGGTTGGGTGGAGAGGCCGCCAGCGACACGGAGGGAAAAGCCGGTTTCGAAGGCAGTGGCTAGTGGCGAGTGGCTAGTGGCTAGAGACTGCTCGCTTCGCTCGCAGCACAGGCTCAAGCCTGTGCTACTGGAGGGGCGGCGGGTGGCGATTAGAGAGATGTCGTTGATTTCGGGGTAGGAGCACCAGTCGGGGCAGGCGGTGACAGAAATTTTGAATTTGCGGGGGAGATTGTAGAAGTCGGGATTGCCGCCGAGTTCTTTGTCGAGGGCGGAGATGAGCGGACGAACATCGGCCAATTCGTGAGCGTGGACTCCGGCGAGGGGGCAGCCGGTGATGTTGCGCACCACATCGCCACAGGCGCCGGTGGTGGTGAGGCCGATGGCGTGGAGTTGGTCGAGTATCTTAGGGATGGATTCGATGCGCACCCAATGGAGCTGAATATTCTGGCGAACGGTGATGTCGGCGACACCGTTGCCGTGTTCCGCGGAAAGACGGGCGATGGCGCGGAGTTGGTGGCTGGTGAGGAGACCATTCGGGATGCGGATGCGCACCATGAAGAAGGGAGTGGCCTTCCCTTCTCCGCCGGAACCGCCGACGACGCCGTGGCCGTCGCCCTGGGTGTAAATGCCCCAAGTGCGGAAATAGGTGGTGAGCCATTCGGGGGGAATGGAATGGTGGCCGAGGCGAGCGAATTCGCGAATTTGGTCGAGATGGTCCCAAGCGTTTTTCTCGCGTTTAAGGCGTTCGACGCGTTGGGATTTGGTTTCCTTGGTGGCGGGCATGATTCGTGGTTCCCTTTCGACGTTCCGTCGAAGTTCGCTTGCGTAAGGCTCACAGGCTGAAGCCTCTGCTACAAAGAAAACGGCGCATAAAAACAAAAAGGCCCACTTGCCTTGACTCTGGCAGGTGGGCTTCGAAACTTGAAACTTAGATCGAGTTACATATAGAAGCGCCTATTGCCAGAGTGGGCAAGCGGACAACAACAGCAGCAGCAACAGATGGCTTGCGCGGAAGTAGGTAGCTGGCAATGGAGCGACATATATAAGGATGAGGTTACGTAGGGTTGCGTGGAGCGTCAACCAGTACCTCGCCTCAAAGATTGGATGATGTTCATCAGGGATTTGGATACATGGGCGGAGTGAAAGAGTTGTAAGCGTGCAAAAGTGCAAGAGTCACTGAAAAGGAGGAGGTTAGCGGTCGGGGGTTGGGAGTTAGCCCCTGGGACCCCACTTGCAGAACTGGCATGTGGGGCACCCTAGGGAGAAAAAGGCGGGCTCAAAGACTCGCGCTGGCCAATCGCAAATTCGGCTACTCCACAAGCTGAAACAGCGGCGTAAAGCCGCTGCTACGGGAGTTAGTGACCGGGCTTGGTTGTGGTGGAAGAGGTGCCGCCTACGATGGTGGCGGACTTGATGGTGTCGAGTTTGGGGTATTTGGAGGCAATGTACTTTTCACCGCCCTTTTCAAAGTTGGGCTGCTCGCCGGCATCGGCGGGATCGGGGTATTGGTCGTAGAACATTTCGACGACGTTCATGCCGTTGCCGTCGACCGTGGCGAAGGGGGCAAAACCCTGAGGATCGAGGCCGGTGTTGTCCTTGAGGTTGATGAAGATTTCCGTGGTGCGGGAATTGGGTGCGCCGGTCTTGGCAAAGGTGAGCGTGCCGCGAAGATTCTTCTCCTTGACGGGATCGTCTTTAATGGTGGCGTGCGTCCAAGCCATGTTCACGGGAGGATTGGCGTTGATACCGAATTGCGCGACGAAGTTGGGAATGACGCGATAGATGCGGGCGCCGTCGTAATAGTGGTGCTTGACGAGATTGTAGAAACGGTCGGCGCCGTTGGGAGCCCAATCACGGTGAACGGTAACGGTGAAATCGCCGCGGGTAGTTTCAAACTTAACCTGATAAGTGGCGGGAGCGGTGTCTTTGAGAAGCGAGGGCTTGAGGAGCGTGCGGTCGTAGGTGGAAGTGGTGTGGGTTGTGGTGGCAGCCTTGGGTTTTGCGGGCGTGGTGGTGGAAGTTTGAGAGAAGAGAGCGGTGGAAGTGAGGAACAGAAAGGCTGTCGAGCAAACGAGGAATTTGGCAAAACGCATTTGAAGGCAAACCTCCGAATTGGCTTGGTGATGAAGTGCTGGGGATAGTTTAGCGCAAAAGGAAGGAGAGGTAGGAGGTGGAGGGCGGGACGTGGGTTCTGAGGTGCGCGTCACAAAGAGTAAAGGGTGGAGCCTGCGACGAAAAACGAACGGCCCGCTTCAGAAAGCGGGCCCTACAAGAGCTGTGCGTGGGCGACCGCGGAGGTATTGCCGAGATGGGGCGCTGCGGTGCGGCGCCCCTACGGGGATGAAGAATCACAGGCTAAAGAGCTTGCGGAAAAACTCCCGTGGCACAGACACTCTTGTCTGTGCACGCGAGCCAAATGCAGCAAAATCAGCACAGGCAAGAGTGCCTGTGCCACGAAATTCGCCTCTAGCCGACT